>Ga0209212_1001344_pt1 | contig 40835 bp, 38 predicted proteins | sample RifGroC2_FD_183996 | JGI IMG/M metagenome (GOLD analysis project Ga0209212, IMG submission 183996) | Groundwater microbial communities from Rifle, Colorado, USA - Groundwater C2 (SPAdes) (version 2) | ecosystem: Environmental > Aquatic > Deep subsurface > Groundwater | place: Rifle, Colorado... | reverse complement strand
CTGCCGTTTTGCTATAATGTTCTTTATGAAATCAGGGGTATTCCTTCTTCTCTCTTTATTCTTATTCGCCGGCTGCGCCCCTCAGCGCCCCGCCGCGCACCAGCGTCCCTCCGTTAACCCTTCGGCCTCCGCCGTCGCCCCAGAAGCCCTCGCCGCCGAAAAGCCAGAAACTCCCCAGCAGCAAGCCTCTTTAGAGCAGCGCCTTATACAGAACGCTCTCGACCTTAAAAACCAGGGCCAGCTCAACTATAAAATCCAGCCCGGCGACCTGATAGAAGTGACAATTTTCAAAGAAGCCGACATGAACCGCACCGCCCGTATAAGCGGCAATGGGACCATCACTTTCCCGCTCGCCGGCAGCCTAAATCTGGCCGGCCTTTCCGTCCCAGAAGCTGAAGCCTTGCTGGCCGATAAACTCGCCGAATTCCTCGTAAAACCCCAAGTTACCGTGCTTATTAAAGAGTACGGCAATAAACAGATATATGTTTTAGGGGAAGTGAAGAAGCCCGGCTCAATACAGATTCCTGCCGAGCGCCATCTTACCGTTCTAGAGGCAATAACCCTTTCTGGCGGTTTCACCGACCTCGCCGCCCCCGACCGCACCAAGGTACTGCGAGGCTCCGGCAGCACCAGTCAGACCATACAGGTGGAAGTGAACCGTATCACTAAAATGGGCGACAAAAGCGCAGACATCCCCCTGGAGCCCAACGATACCGTCTACGTCCCTCAAAGTTTTTTCTAAAATCCGTCAGCGATACTTCTAGCCGGCTAACTGCCGAGTAATGGATGCCACATGAATGATAATGAAAACGAATTAGAATTCGATGTAAGTTACTACCTTGAACTTATCCTCCGCCGCCGCTGGGTGGCGCTTTCCGTTTTCCTCTCAGTAGTAATAGTAGTAGCTCTTATTACCTTCAACACCCGCCCCGTCTTTCAGTCCCAGGCCCTGCTCGTAATAGAAAAAGAGCGCGGTAATAACGTCATTTTTCAGGGCGGTCCAACTGTGGAACGTGGCAATGATGACTATTATCAAACCCAATATAAATTGCTTAAAAGCGAGGCCCTGCTTAAAACTATTTACACGCGATTGAATTTAGAGCGTATCCCTGAATTTGCGGGCGTTTACGGCTATCGTAAGCTTATTGGCCCGATTTTAATAGCCCCGGTTCCGCGTAGTCGCCTAGTCTATATTAAAGTGGATTCTTACGATCCGCTGCTATCTGCGAATATAGCCAACGAGGTGGCAAAGGTTTTTATTGAACAGAACCTCAGCAACCAGCTCTTTATCTCAAAAGACGTGCTCAACGCCCTCCAGGCGGACAGGGCTGGGAATCAGTCACGTGCCATTTACGAAAGTCTTCCGGCCGTAGTAAACAATGCACTTATACAGGATCTTAAACGTGAGTCAGCCAAACTGCAGTCGCAAGTGGCGGAGGCCTCAGGCCGCTATACCTCTAAACATCCTCAGGTTCTGGCATTAACTGCCAATTTGCAGGCAGTACAGAGCCAGATTAAAGAGGAAACGGATAAGGTTATCCAAAGCCTTAAAATAGATCTTTCCGGACAGCTGATGGGTAATAATATCCGCCTTATTGATCCCGCCATGCCACCGCTGCAGCCCATAAAGCCGCGTAAGAAGTTTAATATGCTGTTAGCCTTGGTCGGCGGTCTTGTTCTTGGTCTTCTTGCGGCAGTGCTGGTGGAATTCATCGACCAGACCGTCCGCACGCAGGAAGATGTGGAAAATAAATTGGGCCTCCCTTTCCTTGGTATTGTCCCCCTTACCCGTCAGGTTAAGGACCAGACCTCCTACAATCACCTTGTTCTGCAGGAACATTCGCTAATAAGCGAATCCATCCGCAACCTGCGCACCATGGTCGATTTTGCTGAGGTAGGCAGCAAGAATAAATCACTTATTGTGAGCAGTTCCGTGCAGGGTGAGGGCAAGAGCTACGTGGCAGGAAACCTGGCAGTCGCAATGGCGCAGGCGGGGGAAAAGGTGCTCATCGTGGACGGCGACCTGCGCCGCTCCAATATGCACAAGGTTTTCCGCATCTCTAACGCTAAAGGTCTTAGCGACTTCCTCGCCGGCGGCCGCAATACGGAAGATATTCTTCCTCTCGTGCAGGCGACTGACGTGAAAAATCTTTCTATCATAACCTGTGGTCCCCGTCCGCCCAACCCGGCTGAGCTTCTCAACACCCCACGGCTTTCCGCCTTCCTCGCTTGGGCAAATGAGAATTACGATCGTGTAATAGTGGACTGTCCTCCGATGTTCCCCATAAGCGACGCCCTGCTTTGGGGTAAGTACATAAACAACTGTATTTTTGTTTCAGCCTTCGGGAAAACCCGCGTGCCCCTTATTAAAACGGCCGTAAAACGTTTTGTGGCCTCCGGAATTAAGGTTCTTGGCGCGGTGGTGAATATGTCCAAGTTCGGGGGGCTGTCTTACTCATACTACGGCTACTATCAATACAATTACAACTACGGACCTGACGCCGAAGGCTCCGAAGGCGAAAAGAAGCATCACCGCAAAAAAACCGAGGCCAAAGCAGACTCAACCCAAACCATACCTACAGGTAAATAAACTGTGGCCCAACTCAGTCTCTACTGAGGCCGGTACTTCTTCCGAGTTCCGGCCTCTGCTTAACCCCCTGTTCTTTTCAAGGACCGCTGACTATCGTTTTCCCGTTGATCCCGAATGTATTCATGTTATCTTTTGGTTCGTATTCTTCAATTGCTATAATATAGAAATCAAGGAACGTTTGGGGCCAATCTTCACTATTCCGCCGGCTAATTAAATCTTCTACGCCCATAATTTTTCCCGTTGTGCAGTCAGGTGATCCAGTTGCGTGGTGGGTTAGCAATTTTTGGTATGGTACAAAGTAAATCTACGATGCAACACATGCACCCAACTCCGGGCCTTCCTTCCCTGCTAATTCGTCTTTTTCAGCATATCAGCCCTCGGCGGCGGTATCAATTCGGTTTGATGCTCATTTTGACTTTAGCCAGTTCGGTCGCAGAAGTTATCAGCTTAGGTGCTGTTCTCCCTTTCATCGGCATACTTACACAGCCCGAAAAGGTTTTCAGCTACTCCATGTTATCCGGTGTCATTAAAGCGCTGGGAATCTCCTCACCTGCGGAACTTATAGTGCCCCTTATCTCGGGATTTGCTGTTGCGGCCATAATTGCCGCCGGGTTACGTCTATTGCTCTTATGGGTCAGTATCCGGCTCGCAAACGCTACAGGCGCGGACCTCAGTCATGAAGTCTATCGTCGTACGCTTTACCAGCCCTATTGCGTACATGTGGCCCGAAACAGCAGTGAGATTATCAGTGGCATTACCCAAAAAGTCAGCACTGCCACCGGGGTCTTGATATCTTTTGTTACAGTAGTTATTTCCGGGGTGCTGTTTCTGGCAATTCTCTTAACATTACTCGCTATTGATCCTATGGTGGCCAGCATTACGATGATTACTTTCGGGATTGGATATGGAATTATTGCTGGGTTGATGCGGCACCGCTTGGTACAGAATAGTCAATGTATCGCAAGAGAGCAGACGCAGGTTGTCAAGGCTCTTCAGGAAGGCCTTGGCGCTATTCGGGATGTCCTTTTGGACGGCGCCCAAGCAGTTTATAGCGATGTGTATAATAGAGCCATCAGACAGCTTTATCGGGCGAGCGGTGAAAACACCTACATGAATCAATTCCCCCGCTATGCCATGGAGGCCATGGGCATGGTGATGGTAGCAGCTTTGGCATATGCATTGAGCCGTCGTCCTGGGGGGGTACAGGCTGCTATGCCGCTAATGGCTGCGCTGGCCCTCGGCGCGCAGCGCCTGCTTCCTCTTATGCAGCAATTATACGGTAATTGGTCGGTTGTTGCCGGGAGTCAGTCCTCTTTAAATGATGTGCTTGATCTCCTCGACCAACCTCTGCCAGAGGACGCCAATCGGCCGGCCCCGGAGCAGCTTGCATTCCGGGATAGTATTCTTTTTAATAATGTTACCTTCCGTTATACTAGCCAAGGGCCAATAGTTTTGGATAGAGTTAATCTGACCATACCCAAAGGCGCTAGGGTTGGCTTTATCGGCAGTACAGGCAGCGGGAAGAGCACAGCACTAGATCTGTTAATGTCTTTGCTGGAGCCCACTCAAGGACAGATAATGGTAGATGGGCGGCCTATTACAAGTGAGCTCAGGTGTGCATGGCAGCGCGCCATAGCCCATGTACCGCAGAATATTTTCCTTTCTGATGCAAGTATTGCTGAAAATATAGCTTTTGGTGTGGTGACATCCAAGATAGATATTATCCGCGTCCGGCAGGCTGCCGTCCAAGCACATATCGCTGAGTTTGTGGAAAGCAGACCTGAAGGCTATAATGCCCTGGTTGGAGAACGCGGAGTGCGCCTCAGTGGCGGACAACGACAGCGTATAGGTATTGCAAGGGCTCTTTACAAGCAGGCAACCGTGCTTGTTTTCGACGAGGCGACCAGTGCGCTGGATAATGAGACGGAAAGGGTAGTAATAAACGCTATTGAAAGCTTAAGCAAAGACCTGACTATTCTCACTATAGCCCATCGGATTACTACACTAAAGAACTGTGATATAATTGTGCAATTGGAACACGGAAGAATAATATCCCAAGGCTCTTATGACCATTTCGTGAATGGTAATTTTAACTATCAAGATCCGGAGCTGATTAAGTAATTATGGGCCTATTTAAAAACATAATCACGCGTGCTATGCACAGGCAGCTATCCAGACTCGATTCCCTTTATCAGCGTCATGCCGGAGAGGAATGCTATATTTTTGGTAATGGGGTTTCTTTGAAGTGGATGGATTTGCACCAGTTCTCTAATAAGATGTCAATCGTAGGGAATTTTGGAATCTATCATAAAGAGGCGAGTGCGCTAAAAATTCCTTATTATACGATCATACAACCTTATTTCTCCTGGCCATATTCCATCGATGATAATCGTTTGCTACGGCTCTCCAAAAATAATCTTTACAAGGAATTCTGTAAATCGATTGTTCAGAATCCCAAGACGCTTTTCTTTCTTAATTTTTCGTGCTATCCGATAGCCAAGTTTGATAATGTTGTTTTTGTAAGCCGGTATTATAAACCGCCCTTCGAACTTAGAAATCCATTTAAAGATCGCGACGATTCTCATATTGGCACGCTGAGATTCCAAATTTCCTTGGCGATATTTTTAGGTTTTAAGAAGGCATATCTTGTCGGTCACGATTATACCCATTTCCCATCCAGGGCAGCCCATTTTTATGAAAAAGGGAGCGGGAAATCGTGCGCTAACAAGGATTTCTGCGCCGAATTCATTAATTATGCCAAGCCAAGCATAGAACTCGTTACGGTTACTTTAGATAGTGTCAGTGAAACAATGGATTACGTGACATACAAAGCTTTGACCGGGAAAGAGCCACGCTTTCGTGAGAATATAGAAATTCTCGACAGGGATAAGCTTGAGAATCTTGATAATTCAAATAGAAATTATGAAATTTTTTAAAGGAATCTGGAAAAGTAGGGCTGCGGAGATCAATAAATGAAAAAAAGAGCAATTATTCTGGGCGCTGGCCCTGCTGGACTAATTACCGCATGGAAGTTACTGGAAAATGGATGGCTTGTCGATATTTATGAAAAATCCAATATGGTCGGAGGGATGTGCCGGACATGGAAATGGCGAGACTTCTTAGTGGATGTCGGGCCGCATGTTTACCACACGCCTGACAAGACCTTAGCGAAATTCTGGGAAAAGGAATTTGGTCACTTGTTTGTAAAGGACGAATTCTGGTGTAAGAATGTTAAGGGCAGAAAATTCAATGAGTATTGGGACTACCCTCTCTCATGGGAAAGTATTTCGCGATACCCGAATACTCTTAAGAGGCAGATATTGAAGGAATTGCAAAATCGTCATTCTTCAGATAAAACAAAAGCAACGAATTATACTGAATACATGAGAGCTGAGGTCGGCCCGACTTTACAGGAAATGTTCTTTAAGAAGTATCCAGAAAAGATATGGGGGATTCCCACTGATGACATGTCGCCAGCCTGGGCTCCCAAACGTATTGAGTTCCGCCAAAAAGTTACGCCTTTCTATCATAAGCAGTGGAACGCCGTGGGGAAATTCGGCTCAGGATGTATTTATGAACTTATCCGTAACCATGTTCTAAAGCTGGGAGGAAAGCTGCATTTAAATGCGGAGGTAGTCGGGATTGGGCACGATGCTCACAAGTTAACCGCGGTTAAATTGGCTAATTCGAAATCCGTGCCGGTTGGCCCTGACGACGTTGTTATTTCAACATTGCCGATTACGCTGGCGTCTTCTTTTTTTGGGTGTCAGAGTAAGTTGGAATTCAGGGGAATATGCTCTGTATATATTGCTTACGATAAGCCATTCTGTCTCCCTAAAAATATCCATTGGTTGTATTACGATTCCGAGAAAGTGTATTTTAACCGAATTACGGAATCAAAGAAACTATCGCCGTTTACCGCGCCCAAAGATAAGACATTTATCACCGCGGAAATTACGTATACCAAGGGCGATAATATAGACAGCATGAATGAGAAGAGGCTTATGAAGGAAGTCGTTAGACAGATTGGTGTTGTAGGGCTCGGTAAGCCGTCTGATGCTGTCGGGGTATCCATGAATAAGGAGGATTTCGTTTATCCGAATCAGTACGCGGGCTACCAGCAGGAATTATCCAGAACAAAATCCTCCCTTTCCCAGTATCAGCAATTTTACTCCTTAGGAAATGGTGGGGATTTTAGCTATGCGGACAGCCAGATATTGTTTCACAAGGCTTTTGACCTGGTTTCCGTCTTATGCGGAAAGGACTCTTCTCATGCGCAGGTAATTCGCAAGACCCCAAGGTGTGAGCTTAATGCCTCCGTAGTAATCGGGAATAGAGCAATAGGAAATGGCAATAGAGCATATGTGCTCGCCGAGGCAGGATTGAATCATAATGGCAGTCTAGCCATCGCAAAACAGCTTGTTGATAAGGCTAAGGAAGCAGGGTGCGACGCAATTAAATTCCAGACTTTTAAAGCCGCTGACAGGATCTCAAGTAAGGTTAAAGCTGTCAGGTATGCGGAGACCGTCATCGGCTTAGAAGAAACATTGTTTCAGATGTTCGAACGCCTGGCAATGCCTTATTCCCAGCAAAAGGAATTATTTGTTTACGCCCAAAAAAAAGGTATTGAGATATTTTCCACACCGTTTAATAGTGAAAGCGTGGATTTTCTGGAATCGTTAGGAGTAAACGCCTATAAGATCTCCTCAATGGATGTGGTTAATTTGCCGCTTATTGACTATGTCGCTAGAAAGGGAAAGCCAATTATTCTTTCAACGGGGATGTCCACCCTGGGGCAAATAGAGGAAGCTGTCGAGGTCGTCGTCGAGGCAGGTAATAGAAATCTCATCCTTTTGCACTGCAATTCGTCTTATCCGGCAGCCGAGGAGGAAATGAACCTGAAAGTAATTAAAACGCTGAAAAGCGCTTTTAATATCCCGGTCGGACTCTCTGATCACACTTTCGGGTTGTTTATTTCCCATACTGCTATTGCTTTGGAGGCTGATTTAATTGAAAGACATTTTACTCTCGATAGAATGATGGAGGGCCCAGATCATATGTTGTCTTCAGATCCGGAGGAATTTACTGAATTAGTAAGAATCGCCAAAACAATTCCTACTGTATTGGGTAACGGAGTCAAAAGAATACAGCCTAACGAGTACGATACCATTAATATCCAAAGAAAGAGTTTGCATGCCGCCTGTCGTATAAAAAAAGGACAAGTGATTATGGCTGAGATGATAGCTATCAAGGGTCCGGGGGGCGGGATTTTACCCAAGTATTTGGACATCGTAATAGGAAGGCTTGCGAACATGGATATTGAAAGCGATTATCCTATTACATGGGAAGCGATTTAAATGCTTCGTAGTCTTTTGACCCTGCTTTTAAGGTATTAATCCGGACCGGCTGGTGCTACCAATCCGGTCCATTATTGATATAATAGAGCATCAATATGAGAGAAAATAGGAAATATCTGTGCAAATGGCTGGATGAAGCGGAGAAAATCGCTTCCGATATGAAATCCCGCGCAAAGAAAGAAGGGGGGCTATCCATTTTCACCATAAGTTCTACCATTAAAGGGCAAGGGAGCCTGGTGCCTTACCTTACGCCTGTTAGGCGGATTGCGCATGGATTTATAGGGGGGTCTGTCGTATTCTCCCAGACGCAGGCCATACTTCTTAGCAGGCGAATCGACGGGTTGGTTGATGACATTTTGATTGATGCCGAGAAGAAAATAGGAATTCATTTTGGGGTAGATACCGAGCTGTTGAAGTATTTCGGGTTAAAACTGCCCCCGGCAAAAAAGAATGCCAGGGTTAACGTTGAGCTGGGTAATTTGAGCGTGGCTTGCGAGCCGCATATTGAGAAAAGCAGTTTTCAGGAATACAAGCCTAATGATGTAACAGTGGAATCAGTGTGGCAGTTCCTGTCTAACAGATATCGAACACTAAGCGGTAAAAGAATCGCGGTCGTTGGCAGCGGAAATATCGGGTTCAAGTTGGCGCTGAAGCTTGTAGAAAGTGGCTGTCATGTGGAATTGGTTCGGCGTGATTTGTGGCGAGGAACTCTCATGTCGGATGTTATAAATATCGTTAAACCGGAGTCTACAATAGCAATCGCTCATTACAATCCGAATCCTTTGCAGGCTACATTGTTTTGTGACGCTATAATAGGCTGTACGAACGGGATTCCTGTCATAACCTGGGCAATGATACAAAGCATGAAAGCTGACGGTATTATTATAGATGTCGGTAAGGGCTGTGTTTTCAAGGATGCGGCGAGGAATGCCATAAAAAAAGATATTCCTATAATCCGTTGTGATATCACCTCTGCAATTGACGGGCTTATCTCTACTATTAAGAGAACTCAGGTTATTTTAAACCAGGAAATGGGAAGGGCGGCAATCGTGAATAATATTTTTGTCGTATCGGGCGGTTTTCTGGGTCTTTTAGGGGACATTGTCGTAGACAATTACCGAATGCCAAGCAAAATTATCGGAGTAGCCGATGGGGCAGGTGATTTTATAAAGAAGTTGTCTGGAAGTGACCTTAAGCGAATTGCCGCGGTAAAGAAAGTGATAGTGAGGAGTAAATATGTCAAAGCCTGAACAGTTGTCTAATGTGTGGGAAAAGGATTTCGGCAGGAAGTATACTAACCGCAAACTGCTGGCCCATAAAGTCGAAGGCAAGAAACGGGAAGAATTCTGGAGGTCCTTCGTCGAAAAGCTGCCGGATGTGAAATCATATTTGGAAATAGGATGTAACGCCGGCATGAATCTGGAGGCTATTTGCAAGGCAAAACCCAAATTGAGTATTACAGGGCTTGAACCCAATCCTTATGCGTTTAAAATAGCCGTAGAAAAAGCAAAAGGCAGATACAAGATTGTAAATGGAAGTGTGTATGACATGCCTTTCACGCTGAAAGCTGATCTTGTTTTTACATGTACAGTCCTTATACATATTGCCCCCGAGAATATTAAATCCGCATTTAAAAAAATTTATAAGGCCTCAAATAAATATATTCTGGCCCTTGAATATTATTGGCCGACAGTAAAGCCTCTTGAGTATCGTGGGCTGAAGAATGCTTTGTGGAAGCAGGATTTTGGCGCCTTATGGTTAAAAAACTTCGATCTTGAAGTTATCGACACAGGGTATTTAGACGCAAGAGACGGCTTTGACCGCCTCACGTGGTGGTTGTTTAAGAAGTGAGGGGTAGTCTCCTCCAATATGTGTCCGGCGGCGAATTTTGTGGATCATTCTGTAAGGTCGTAAACTGATGAATCTGCTCTCGACACCCCTATCAGCAGGATCCAATCAACTGTGCTTGATTGCAGTTAAATATTATGAATTCAAAATCTTCTTCCTCAGCTGTTGCAGATAATAAAGAACTATATGCAAGGTTGCGCCCCTTTCTAGAGAAGGAGCATCCATGTCTCGTTTGTGGAAGTAGGAAGTTTCACTTGTGGGCCACGCAAGGCTATCTTAAGGCTAAGCGATGCTCTCAGTGCGGGATGATATCAGTGAATCCCCACTTTTCACCTGAAGGACTTAACGAGTTTTATTCAAGCTATTTTACAGGGCGGCAGGAAGACCGTGTAAAAAAACGACTACGGGATAAAGCTTATGTTATCGACAGGGATTGGGTGTCATTATTTGTAAAAGGCGGAAAAGTTCTGGATGTTGGCTGTTCCGGTGGTTTTTTTCTCAATAAATTCTCGCCGGATAGTTGGGATCGGTTTGGAGTCGAAAATGTCTCTGATGCCGCGAAATATGCCATGAAGAATTTCAATATTCCGGTACGTGTCGGCAATATCGCCGAAATGGAGTTTAATCAAAAGTTTGACCTTGTAATGCTCCGGGGTGTTATAGAGCATTTTCATGACCCGATAGGCGGATTGAAGAAATGTGTTCAAATACTAAAACCTAGCGGCTACTTATTTATTACCGCGACTCCGGCCGGAGATTCTTTTGCTTTTGATGTTTATAGAGAAAAATGGAGTCTTTTTACCCCGCTTGAACATATTCATTTCTTTTCCGTTGAACTTCTAAGCAGGGTGTTAAAGGATTTCGGAATGCGCCTGCTTTCCCACCATTACCAGTATGCAGAGACTCCTTATGCGGCTCCTGAACGCGATTATAAAAAGATTCAGAATGATATTGTTTTAGCCGCCAGAGGGGATAGAAAAAAGTTGACCGGTTCTGGCCCTTTTCCCGGCAGTATGATTACGGCTTTATGGAAAAAAGAATAGTAAAAGTCTGTGTAGTTATTCCTGCCAGGGGGGGGAGTAAGAGTGTTCCAAAAAAAAATATTCGTTTGCTAGGCGGCACTCCTTTAATTGGATATTCCATCCAATATTCGTTAGCTTGCCCCCTGGTGAGCCATACGGTAGTCTCAACGGATTCTGAGGAGATTTCTGAAGTCGCAAGAGAATGCGGCGCAGAAGTCCCATTTATACGTCCCGCTGAGCTGGGCGGGGATGATGTTCCGGATTATCCTGTTTTTAGGCATGCTTTGGAGAACCTTGAACACCTCTTTAACGCTCAAATAGAACTCCTCGTGCTGATGCGTCCGACTTCTCCTTTACGGCCTCCCGGCTTGATTGAAAGGGGGGTCGACTTGCTCATGCGCCATCCCCAGGCTGATTCTGTCCGGGCTGTTACATATACAAAACAGCACCCCTTTCGTCAGTGGAAAATAGTTGGACAATATATAGAGGGCTATGAAACAACGGTTCCGGAGCCCTATAACCTGCCAAGGCAGCAATTGCCGCCAGTTTTCTTCCAGACCGGGGATATAGAAATTATCCGGCGCAAAACAATATTGGGCGGTTCAATTTCAGGCAGGCGCATATTACCCATAATAGTTGAGCCTGAGGATGTCGTTGATATTGATTGCATAGCTGACTTCAATAAAGCTACAGAAGTGCTGCATGGAAAACACAAAAAAGTCTAACGTGCTATCTTTGGGGACTGTTAAACTTGGAATGCCTGACTACGGCTTTTCTTCGGATAAAAACAACCTTCCGTTTGACCCGGTTGTTTTCCTTAAAAATGCAGAGCGCAAAGGGATTTGCAGTTTCGATACGTCGCCCAGGTATGGGAAGAGTGAAGAAGTCCTGGGGCGGTACATTTTACAAGCCCAAAAAAATCCTTTTGTCAGTTCAAAAATAGACAACCTAAGCCCGGGCAACCACGATACTCCCAAAATAATGCTGGCAAGTGTCCGGAATTCTCTGCTTAAGCTACATTTGAAGCAATTAGATGTCTGCTACATTCATCAAAGCGAGATGGAGATAATTGCCGACCCCTATGTACATGAGGGGTTGGCGTTGTTAAAACAGCAAAAACTCATCCGTTACGCAGGGGCAGGATTGTATACCTTTCAAGAATGCGAGTATGCGTTAACAACAGGACTATTCGAGTATATTCAGATTCCGGTCAGTATCTTTGATCTAACGTATTTTAATCAGTTTGTTTCCGGAAAGAAGAATTCTGTCCATTTTGTTGCCAGGTCTTTATTACTCCAGGGTATTTTAGTCAACAGAAAAGGGATCATAGACCGCATTCGGCAAAGCCAACCAATTCTGAATTATTTAGATCAGCTTGACCAAGTTGCCGAAGAATGCGGGCTTTCCACATTGGAGCTTGCGTTAGCTTTTGTGTTTTCACTTCAGGGGATTAATAATTTTCTGATCGGAACCACCTCTGTAAAGAACTTGGAGATGGATATAGCATGTTTAAATCTAAAATTGCCTCCGCGCGCTTTTTCCCGGGTTTTTGATATGGCATCTGAAGCAAAAGCCTGGACCAATCCCCGGAATTGGAAGTAGGCAAACCCGTAAATTGTCCATAATCCAAGCTGACTGCCGAAACCAGCTTTGATGACGCTCAATATCCGCCCTCTAGGAACTGTGAGTGCTCCCTTGCTTGCGGAATGAGCTCTATTGACTTATTTTTTCGACAACGCTAATTTGATAAAATATAACTATTAGTATCTACTGGGTTGGCGCTAAATAATAATGTTTTATTGCGTTTGCTCCCAATAATTTATTCAGTGCGAGAGGTTATTTATGAAAGCAAAACCTATAGAGAACAAGCGAAAGTTCATTGTTTTTGGTTCACCTGCTATAGGTCAGGCAGAAATTGACGAGGTTGTTTCCACATTGAAAAGCGGATGGTTGGGCACAGGGCCTAAAGTGGTTCGTTTCGAAGAAGAAATGCGGAAATATACCGGAGCCCTTCACTCGGCCGCCCTGAATTCATGTACTGCGGCAATCCACCTCAGCATTCTCGCCCTCGGTATCAAGCCTGGTGATGAGGTAATAACCACCCCTCTCACGTTCTGTGCCACAGTGAATGCAATTATACACGCAGGTGCTACCCCTGTTCTTGCCGATGTCGATCCGAAAACTATGAACATCGACCCCAAGGAGATAGCGAAAAAGATAACCAAAAGAACCAAGGCTTTGCTGCCGGTGCACTTTGCCGGTCGTCCCTGCGATATGACCAAGATAATGGCCATTGCACGGAAGCATAAACTTAAGGTTGTGGAGGATTGCGCCCACGCTATAGAGACAAAATATAAAGGAAAACACACAGGAACTTTCGGGGATTTCGGCTGTCTCAGCTTCTACGTTACCAAGAATATCGTTACAGGCGAGGGCGGCATGGTCCTTGCTAAAAAAAAGGAAGACCTTGCCAGGATAAAAATCCTCGGGCTTCATGGAATGTCCGCCGATGCCTGGAAAAGGTTTGGGGACTCGGGTTATCAGCATTATTACGTAGTTGAGGCCGGGTTTAAATACAATATGATGGATATCCAGGCGGCCATTGGCATCCACCAACTTGCAAAAATAGATAAGTATTGGAAGAAACGCGAACGCATCTGGAAAACCTACCTTAAGGAATTTGCCTCGCTCCCAATACAACTTCCTGCCGCTGCTGAAAAAGACACTAAACATGCCTATCATCTTTTCACTATCTTGATCGATAAGGAAAAAAGCGGAATCTCCCGCGATCAATTCCTTACGGCGATGACTAAGAAGAGGATAGGCGTTGGGGTGCATTATTTGAGCATCCCGGAGCACCCTTATTACCAGAAGCGATACGGATGGAAGCCCGAGGAATATCCTAACGCAATGAATATAGGCAGACAAACCGTTTCTTTGCCTATCTCGGCTAAACTAAGTGATGCAGACATTAAGTACATAATTTCTTCCGTTAAGGAGATCCTGGGCGGAAAAAAATGGTGATAGCTACGCCTGTTTCGACATTATTCAAAACATTCGCGGACGCTGAAAGAATTATCGCTGCCAGCGACTGCCTTGAATGCCGCGATGAAAGTGTTGATTCACCATACCCCCGGCAGTACTTGTTCCACAGTGACCTGAGTATTATTAATAAGTGGAGTGAAGGACAGAGAGAGTATCTTGAGAAAATCCTCGCGAAAAAGAGGGAGTTGGAACTCATTACTTTTCATCTAAGTTCGTGTTATCAAGATCCTATTCTTGTTGGCCAGAAGTTCCAACCGGGCAGAGTTTTATATTCTAGAAATCAATTGCTGGATAATGCCGCCGGTAATATATCCTGGCTTAAGGAATTGGCAGGGGTATCCGTTAACATAGCAGCCGAGAACAACAATTATTACTCGACACCAGCTTATCAGCACATAACGGAGGCAAGTTTTATAACGGATGTGGTAGTTTCAAATAATATTGGCTTTCTCCTTGATATCTCACATGCGATGATAACCGCTCACAATACGGGGCAGAAATACGCTGACTATCGCAATTTACTGCCGCTCTCATCAGTTGTTCAACTTCATGTTTCCGGATTTAAAGTTAATGCTGACGGTATTGCTGTCGATGAGCACGGACTCCCGGACCATTCCGTGATCGAGGAAGCCAAAAAAATAGCAGCCTGCAGTCCGGTTAAATACTTAACCGTAGAATACTATAAGGAACCTGCCGGACTTATCGAAACAATAAGTACCCTCCGGCATGAAATATGCCATGAAAAAAAATTACCTTGAGGAAATATGCGGTTTTAAAGGCAAGGTCGTCCTGGTTACCGGTGCAACCGGGCAACTCGGGCAGGAAATATGTAAAGCGTACGAACGTGCCGGGGCCCGTGTCATAGGAACAGATAAGGTTTTAGCTCCGTCCATGATCATAAAGTCTTCCTCCGTGAAGTATCTTGAAATGGATATAACGAATCTCTCTTCCATTAAGAGCACGTTTGCGGGTGCCATGCGAAAGTATAAAAGAATAGACATTCTCGTGAATAATGCCGGAGTAAGCACTTTTGAGCCTTTTGAGGAGCGTCCTGAGAAATCCTTCGATTGGGTAATGGATGTGAATCTTAAAGGGACATTTTTCTGCATCCAGACATACATAAACCTGCTTAAAGCCGCCAAGAAGAGGGGGTGTGTTGTAAATATCGCCTCGATTTACGGGAATATCAGCTCGGATTTCAGGATTTATACCGATTGTCCCAGAAAGAATTCCGAGGTTTACGGCGCTACAAAAGCAGGGATAATTCAGATGTCAAAGTATTTTGGTGTCCATGCGGCACAATTCGGAATAAGGGTCAACTGTATTTCACCGGGAGGCATATTCAATCCCCGAAATCCACAGGGTAAGGACTTCATTAAGAACTACTCTTTCAGGTGCCCGATGGGAAGGATGGCAGAAGCGAGAGAGATGACCGGGGCTGTGCTTTTCCTGTCCTCAGATTCCGCCAGCTATATAACCGGGCAGAACTTGCTTATTGACGGCGGGATGAGCTGCTGGTAATTAAGGAGCGAACTTATGTCTGAAATAGTAACAATAGGTGAAAAAACAATTGGGATGGGGTTGCCTACCTATGTTATAGCGGAACTGGGAATCAACCATAACGGGGATTTCGATACCGCTGTTAAGCTTATAGACCAGGCTGCGGCCTCCGGAGCAGACGCTGTTAAACTTCAGACCTACATAACAGAAAAACGTGTCAAAAAGGATTCCCCTATTTTTCCGATTTTGAAGCAGTGCGAGTTAAACTTTGAACAGCAGAAAAGACTTTTCGACCATGCAAGAAAGATAAATATTGATATCTTTTCAACTCCTTTTGATAAGGAATCTGTGGACTTTCTAGCATCGGTTAACTGCCAGGCTTACAAAGTGGCCTCTTTCGATCTAGTGAATAAAACCCTTCTTTCCGAGATAGCTCTCCGTTCTAAACCCGTGATAATGTCTCGGGGAATGGCTGATAAAAAAGAAATCGACGAGGCATTATTTATACTAAATTCTAAGTGTGTCCCCGTAGTACTTCTTCACTGTGTTTCAGTCTATCCCGTCAGCGACATGAAAAGCTTGAACCTAAGCACTATCAACTACCTGAATAAAATTTATAATTGCCCTGTCGGGTATTCAGACCATACACTGGGGATTGAAATCTCGAAATATGCCGTTTGCGCTGGGGCCTGTGTAATTGAGAAGCACTTTACTCTATCACGCTTAAGCAAGGGCCCCGATCATGGAATGAGCACCGAACCCCAGGAACTTAGGAACATGGTAGATTCTATACGCGAAATAGAAAAAATTATTGGAAAGCCCACACTTTCGCCGGTGCCGGAAGAAAAAGATATTTTGCAGTATAGGAGGCCTTCGTAAGGCTATGCTGATACTCAGATATGGCAGTAAACCCAATGACTTGCGGACCTGCGTTTATAGAGATACCTTGGATTATATATCCAAGAATGTCCCTTCATCTGTGGAGTATCTATATAAAAATGACAAGGAATTGCTTGAATTTATCCGGAAACATAAATTCATGTCTGTGGTTTCCACAAATGAACTGACATATGAAACCAGCCTCCTCTTAAAGGGTCTGGATCTGATTCAGATTTCTATCGGAAAGAATGCCGACCTTGTGGAGATTTCGGATATAATCATAGATCCCTTGATAAAAAAGAGTTATCAGTACCTGGCCGGGACCAAGTACCTTTTGCCTTCAGTATTAAAGAAGTACGGGGCAGATACTCTTGCCAGGGCTTTACATATTGACCAGAAATCGTTCCTTGCGGAGACAATTCACAGCCAGGCAGAATCGGAAATATTGGACGTTATAGAGCTTTTTCAGAAATTGCAATGGGACAGCGAGTTCTTCGGTATAAATATCGGTTACGTATCATCTCTCCGCCTTACTCCAAATATAGAAAGATGCATTAAATCATTCGTGCGCAGAAAAAATATTCATATGCTTGAATACTGCTGCAACTGCCACGACAAGAAGAGCGTATCAACTGCCGAACGCAACGGATACTCATTCGTCGATATCCGACTTACTTTCGAACAGATACTTTCAGGCGATATTTCCCCTGAAGGGGGGGATGGCTTTCAGGTCAGGAAAGCAGGCGAAGGTGATATTAAGATATTAAAAAAACTTACTCAGAATATTTATAGCTTGAGCCGATATTATTACGATACGAATTTTGACCGAGCCAAGGTTGAGGAGTTTTACTCCGGGTGGATTGAAAAGGCTGTAAGGGGCACCTTTGACAACTTCGCCTATGTTCTTTGCAAGAACAATAAACCCATAGGTTTCTGCTCAATCAGGCTCCTTCCTAAAAACTGTGCAAGCATAGGCCTTTTTGGTATGGCCTCTGCGTATGCCGGTAAAGGGCTTTCTAAATTCCTCTTGGATACAGTCCTTAGAAGCCTGAAAAATGACGGGATCAGGTATATGGTGGTCGTGACACAGGGCAGGAATTATGCAGCTCAGCGCCTTTACCAGCGCAGCGGTTTTCTAACTAAATCGGTGGAGTTGTGGTACCACAAATGGTTCAGGTAGGGAATATGAATTGCGCGATAATACAGGCCAGAATGAGTTCTACGCGCCTTCCCGGCAAAGTTCTGATGGAAGTTAACGGCCGACCGCTTCTCCTATACATGATCGAGAGACTCAAAGGTTCAGAAACGATAGCCAAGGTAGTCGTGGCAACTAGTTCGGATGAGTCTGACAACCCTCTTGCCAAGTTTTGTGAAGCAAATGGAGTGGATTGCTATAGGGGCAGCCTTGATGATGTGCTCGACCGGTATTATCAGGCAGCTGTTAAATGTAAATGTGAAACAGTAATAAGACTAACCGGAGACTGCCCTATTATAGATCCTAAAGTCATTGATACAGTGGTTAGGAAATTTGAATCAGGTGGATATGATTTTGTAGCTAATACTGCCCCTCCCGAGAATACAACCTATCCAGAGGGGATGGATGTTGAAGTTTTCTCCTTCTCTGCTCTAGAGAAAGCCTGGAAAGACGCGAAAAAACCCTCAGACAGGGAGCATGTAACATTCTACTTCTGGAAGAATCCAGGACTATTTTCAACTTTCAGGTGCGACTTGGACAGGAATTACAGCAAATACCGGGTAACGGTAGATTATCCGATGGATTTTAACGTGATCAGTGATATTATCACCGAGTTTTATCCAGAGAATAAATACTATACGATGCAGGAGATAATAGCGTTCCTCGATACGCATAAAGAAACAATGGGGAAAAATAGTGGAATAAAGCCTTTTTCCGGCTGGGAATCGTCCTTTAGAAAGGATGCTCAATCCGATATAACCTAAACACCCGTAGGCAGTGGGGAGTGACATTAACTTGTTCCTGCGGAGATGGGCGGTGTGGATATTTAAGGAGAGACTATGATCACTAATTTCGAACAATCAGATAAAATGTGCGCCCGCGCCCAGGAAATTATACCTGGCGGCGGACATACATACACCAAGGGCGCCGACCAGTCCCCTAAACTTGGCCCGAAGCTTATTGCAAAAGGAAAAGGATGTTATGTTTGGGATGTGGACGGGAACAAATATCTTGATTGGGCTATGGGGCTGACTTCAGTTAACCTTGGGCACGCCTATAAGCCGGTGCTGGATGCGGTAAGGGCGGAACTTCTTAAAGGAAGCAATTTTCAGTGCCCGGCGCCGATTGAGTTGGAACTTGCTGAGTATTTTCTAAGCCAGGTTCCAGGTGTTGAGATGGTTAAGTTTGCGAAAAATGGTTCCACAGTTACCACAGCGGCCGTGAAACTTGCGCGGGCTTACACCGGCCGGAAATACGTAGCTTTTTGTGCCGATCATGGCTTTTTTTCGTATGACGATTGGTATGTTGGGAAAAAGCCCAATAATTCCGGAGTGCCGGCGGAGTTCTCCAATCTTTCCCTTACCTTCAATTATAACGATATTAAGTCTGTCGAGGATCTCTTTATAAAATATCCCGGACAGATAGCATGCATTATTCTTGAACCCATGGAATTCGATTTTCCGCAGGATAATTTCCTGCATAAACTCAAAGAGCTGTGTGCCAAGAACGGGACAGTCTTCATATTAGATGAGATGATAACCGGCTTCCGCCTTGGCTACCCGGGTGCGCATTCGATGCTTGGCGTGCAAGCCGATCTTACAACCTGGGGTAAAGGGGTGGCTAACGGCTTTTCCTGCTGCATGCTGGCCGGGAAGAAAGAGATAATGGAACTAGGCGGTATAAATCATAAGAAAGAGAGGGTTTTCCTTATTTCCACCACGCATGGAGCCGAAACACATTCACTGGCTGCAGCTATGGCATCGATAAAGGCTGTTAAGGAGAATAACCTTGTTGAGCGCAACGCAAAGATGGGGGAAGCTCTGCGGAAAGAATTAGAAGCGGAGATTAAGTCTGCCGGGCTTTCTGAATATGTAACTATAAAGGGGCATCCCTGTTGGATGCTGATGCAGTTCCGCGATGAGAAAAAGGAGCTTTCCGACGGCTATAAAACCCTTGTTTTCCAGGAGGCTGTAAAGCATGGCCTGCTTTTTAGAGGCATGTTCGTTTTTAGCCTGGCACATGGCGATTCAGAGTTGGTTAAAACAATAAATGTGTTTAGGAAAATCTTTAAAACATACAAAACCGCAATTAACCGCGGGGGGTACTCCTCTCTTCTCGTTGGGGACCCGGTCAAACCGGTCTTCCGTAAGTGGAACTAAAATGCAAAACTTTTATTTAATCCGCTGGCTTAAGGAAAACAGCGGGTTAGACCCGGATATTATAGACAGCCTTAAGTTTGAGCTGGACAACCGGATATATTTCTATGGAAAGCAATTCGCTTTCCCATTTGAGCGGAGTGGTACGCGGCACGCGCTGGATACGCTTAAGTATTGGACTAAAGATAAAATATTTAGCCCAGTTAAAAAAATGACATCCGCAACTCCTTCCGGCACACTTAAAATTTCTTCAAATGCCTATTTCCAATTCAATAAGCTTATCTCTCAAAACGGATTCTCAGTTTGTCCTGTGCCGTGGCAATGTTCCGGGCAGTGTAAAGTTGAGAGACAGTTGCTTGCAAGAGTTAATAAAGTTCTGCGCTTCGGGAATTTTAAGGATTTGTTGTCTGCCTGGTTTGCTTCAGATATCTTAAGCCTTAAGGCATACTTTAGGGCCTACTTTAAGCGGGAAAATATACAAGCTCTTGTCGTTCCTTTCGACATGCCTTTTTTTGAGAGATTGGCAATAAAAGTTTTTAAGGAGTTGAACAGGCCCTCCATGATAGCCCTTCATGGTCTGCCGGGGAGATACAACAGTATCGATGATAATCGTGCCGACTATCTGCTTGTCTGGGGGGACAGAATTAAAGAGTACCATGTCCGCGGGGGAATTGGCCCTGATAAAATATTAGTGACAGGGCATCCCGAGTATTCACCGGCTGCCCCGCAGGCGTTAACTGTGCCGGGAAAATTAAGATTTTCTTTAGGCAATATCCTTGTGCTTTCAAAAGCTATGAATGGAGCACAATACAGTGTGGAGGAGGTTTTGACAGACCGGGGTAACCTTATTTTGTACCTGTATTCAATACGTAAGATCTTGCAAAAAAATGGCGTTAAACGGGTCACCCTCCGCCTGCATCCTTCGGAATCTGTTGATTGGTACCGAAGTTTTCTGCCAGGGGGATTTTTTCAATTTGATAATTCACCCCTCCATAATTCCATCGCTAGGGCGTCACTTGTTATTGGACCTGCATCGACGGTGTTTATTGAAAGTCTTATCGCAGGCGTCAATTACCTCGTTTATGAACCCATGTTAAATGGACGGGATCTATTGAATTTGCCTGTAGTGCCGCCGTTTGATGGCTCTGAGCCAGGGATCCCTGTTGCCAATTCTGAAGAGGATTTTCAGAGGTTGCTTTCGGAGGGAGGGGCAATCAACCCCAGCGTGATTCCGTGCTATATCAAACCCTCATTGGATCTATCTTTTATTAGAACAGTTATCGCGAAGGGACTTGGCACGATTGCATAGAAAACTGGTATAGGTTAAGTATTATAAACATGAAAAAAATACTGACAGCAATTTCCGATAAATATTCAATTGACCCGATAACACTGGTGGACATCGGAGCGCGCTGGGGCGTTCAGCGGCCATGGAACAATTTCCCGGAACAGTCTTTAAGATACTATGGTTTTGATGCGGATGTTGAGGAATGCGCCCGCCTAAACGCCGCTAACAAACTTAATCATTCAGTCGTTTATCTGCCGGCTGCGCTATTCGATAAAGAATCCGAAGAAACTCTCTATCTGACGGCAGAAGAAGGGTGTTCTTCGATCTATAAGCCCAACGAACACATCTTGAATAGATATTTCTTCAGAGAAAACTGGAGAGTGAAAAGAGAAATTAGAGTAACTACTACAACACTTAAGAATGTTTTTTCAAAAAACCAGATTAATCCGGATTTCTTAAAGATAGATACTCAAGGCGCCGAGTTGAACATCTTGAGGGGTGCCGCCGATTCACTGGACAGCGTAATCGGATTGGAATTGGAGGTGGAATTTATTGAAGCGTATAAGGGGCAGCCGCTTTTTTCGGACATAGATTCTTTTGTCAGGGCAAAAGGATTTGAGCTGTTCGACCTTAATAGGTATTGGGCCAATAGATTTAATACAAGCAAACGTCACCTGAACAGGGGGCAGTTAGTGTTTGGGGATGCCGTGTATTTCCGAACCCCTGATTCTTTTTATTCGTTGAATATTTCACCGGAACTCAGAAAAGAAAAGTTGCTGAAAATGGTCCTTATCCTTTCATTGTACGGTTTTTTCGACTCGGCAGCTGCATATGTTGACCATGAATCTTCTCCTTTGAACACTGTGGAAAAGTCAGCGCTTGTGGAAGTGCTATTAGCGGAAAGTGAATTCCCGGCCTGGCATAGGATATTGTTTGACAACAGGGTGGCGGCTAAACTGGGAAGATTTGTAAAAATGTTTGGGAATTTATTATCTTTTTCACTTAACACATATGGCTGGGGAACGGATTATAATGGCGTGGACGGAAGATTTCCATATTTCAGAAAAGAGGGCAAGTATTTCAGGAAGAGCTGACCTTTAGCTGAGTTGTGCGCGTAAAGTAGGAATTGCATGAGAATTTTGTTATTCACGGAGATATTGGATTGTGGAGGCATCGATACATTCATTATAAATCTTATTAACAACTGGCCTGATAAAGCAGACTCATTTGTTATTATTGCCAATTCAAGCTATCCCGGGTTGCGGGTTATTGAAGAGAATCTGAAGCGTCCTTGCGAAGTGATTCGCCACAAGGTTTTACTATATGTAGATCTGCTGCGACAGAGTTCCCTCCCCGGCCCTATTAAGAAAGTTCTTTCCCTTGTCCTTAGATACGGGTTTATGGGATATAATATTCTGGCATTTAAAAGATTGTTGCTTCAGACCAATTCTGATGCCCTGCTTGTGATAAACGGCGGCTATCCTGGCGGTGATTCCTGCAGGGCTGCCGGCATCTCCTGGGGGGTATTCAGTGGGAAGCCCCACAGTATTCATTGTTTCCATAGCATGGCAATGAGAGCCCCATGGCAACGCCGGCTGCAGGAGTATCTGGTAGATTCGGTTTTATGCGCATTTACCTCTCGGTTCCTGACGGTTTCCCGTGCGGCTGCGGATTCAATGGTTTCGCGCCCTAAAATATATAAAAAGGGAATTACGGGTTATATTTATAATGGAATAGGCTCTGCGCCTTCCGGGGCCGTCCCTGTAAGAGATATCAGGGCGGAAATAGGGGTTTCGTCGTCAGCCCGCCTCTGTCTCATGCTGGCCACGTACGATCCCCTGAAGGGGCATTACTTCCTTTTTCAGGCGTTCAAAAAAGTTGTTGCGGAAATACCGGACGCGCATTTGCTCATTTGCGGCTTCGGACTTCCTGCCGATATTCAGCGGGTCCGACAATATGTGGCGGATTTCCAGCTGGATAAGAACGTTCATTTAATGGGATTTAGGACTGATCTCCCAAATCTCTTTTCCAATACTGACGTCCTTCTTGTTGCATCACAAACACAGGAGTCTTTTGGCTACTCAAGCATTGAAGCTATGGCTCATCTTGTTCCAGTTGTTGCCACCAGCGTGGGAGGTATCCCGGAAGTAGTTTTAAACGATGATGGCGGGTATTGCGTGCCGTTGGGTGATATCGAGACATACGCTCGGAAAATAGTGGAATTGCTGCTTGATAATAAACTTCGTGAGGTGCAGGGCAGAAAAGGTTTTGACCGGGTGCAGCGGCTATTTACTGCGGAAGTGATGGCCGATAAATACTATAAAATAATCAAGCAACTGCATGCCCGGGTGTAGGCTTAATGAGATGAATAGCACAATCAGATACGGGATTTTAGGTACTGGTAAGATTGCTTCTCTCATGGTTAACTATATCCGGGAGTCCGGTAATTCCGATGTTATTGCCGTGGCATCCTCTGCCAAAGAGAAGGCGATTGTTTTTGCGGATAAATTCGGTATTAAGCGGTCTTATGGAGATTATCAAGCGCTTATTGCAGATGCGCAGGTAGACGCCGTATACATTGCGTTGCCGAATTCAATGCACTTTGAGTTTTCCCTAAAGGCGTTGGAGCAGGGGAAACATGTTTTATGCGAAAAGCCTTTTGTCCTTCAAAGTGCTCAACTCAATATACTGGAAAATATCGCGAAAAAAAATAATTTGAGGATAATGGAGTGTTTTTGGTATAGATTCCATCCTTTAGTCGACATGGTGATAGATAGTGTAAAGCGTGATATCGGTTCCCCGTTGGGGTTCTATTCCACCTTTAGCTTCCTGAATTCATCAGAAAACAATATCAGATGGAATCCCGCTCTGGGAGGTGGAGCGCTATATGACCTGATGTGTTATCATATAGATGCAGTTAACTACATCTTTAAACCGGATTTGGCTCAGTGGCGATGTTTAGAGGCATTCAGCCGGCAGCGAAATGGCGTTGAGGCTAATATTAATGTCGAAGCTTTTCTTTCCGATAAATTCCAGATAATCCTCTCCGCATCAATAGACCGGCAGTCTACGAACCGGACGACAATTATCGGGACAAAGGGAAGTTTGGTCATCCCTAACCTAAGAGTCTCCACCGCAAGTGAAGAGCCCTTTTTCTATTTGCAGAAGGATGGGGAAATGCGGAGAATTCAAGCCAAAAGCTGTAATGCATATGCCGGGATGATAGCGGCCTTTTCTGATGCGTTAATTCAGAATACCCCCGTTCCTGTCAGCGTAAAAGAATCCAGGGACAATCTGGCTATGATTGAAAGAATCCGGGCTAGTTTAAAGACCGAAATAGCAGAGCGCATTGCTTTGTATCCTGCCGTGAAACGAAAAATTAAATCTATGTGGTTTGCTTTTCAGAGGCAACCAGACCAATGGTAAATAATGTGAATGGAAAATTCAGCATAATTCTCCCATATTATAACGGGAGAAAGTACATCAGAGAGGCTGTTGAGTCTGTTCTGGGGCAAACTTATAAAAATCTGGAACTGATAATTATTGATGACGGTTCTTCTAATATCACTGATTCTGAGTTTTTAAGCAGTTTTATCGAATCAGCTAAAGATGCCCGTATCAGATACTATAAGAGAACGAATTCCGGATTATCGGATACAAGAAATTATGGGATAAGAATCAGCAACGGCGAGTATTTATGCTTTATTGACCAGGATGACTTGTGGGATAAAGATAAATTGCAGTTACAGGCTGATGTGTTCGCCGCTAATCCTGCCGTAAACTTTATTTGCACTGATGGCCGCAATATAGGAGAAGAGAGCCTTGAGCGCAGGACAGGGAGTAAGTGGGGGTTCAAAGGCGGAATAATCCATAATACATTCGGCAAGTTATTAATAGGCAACTTTGTGATCTGCTCTTCCGTAGCCTTTCGCCGCTCCGTAATTGCTGAAGTAGGGTATTCCGACAGGAACTATAAAGTTGTTCCTGATTATGAATATTTCCTTAGGTTTTCTGAAAAGATGGATTTTTACTTTATTCCGAAATCAGTTGTATCCTACCGTATTCATGAGGGCAATACTAGTAGACAGCGCCTTAATGCTGCACGTGAGGTTGTTTCCCTTTTATCATCAAAAGAACCTGTAAATATTTTAGATAGGGTAAGTCTTGTAGTTAATATTACTAGGCAGTACATTACCGTTCTTTTTCGTTCTGTTTTCGATAGCTGGTAAACTCGCTATGCCACGGGATTTAAGCGTTGCGGGTTACTACATGGTGATGCTATAAGTTAGAAGGCTGACGGTCAGCGTCGGGTTTGAGTTATATGGCAAGTATTTTAATGAAAGTATTCCAAAATCTGCCCCGGTTTCCTCATCGGCGTTATTCTGTGTTTTGCGGGACAAATACCTGGGATGAGTTTTATAAGACACTAAGGTATTATTTATTCCCTCAGTTCCTGTACACGGATCAATCGGTTATTAGGAGTTATGAGGACTCATTTGCTGCGGCTGCCGGATGTGCCCATGCTTACAGCTTTGCAAGCGGCAGAATGGGATTGTATGCAATCTTAGAAGCTTTAGGCGTAACTGACGGGGATGAGGTCGTTATCCCGGCATTTACTTGTGTGGTTGTTCCTAACGCTATATTATACAGGGGAGCAGTTCCTGTATATGTGGATATTGACCCACGGGCATTTAATATTGATGTGGCCAAAGCGGAAGCGGCTATTACCTCAAAAACAAAGGCGCTGTACGCTCAGCACACCTTTGGAAATATCTGTGATGTTGAGGCATTACGGAGCTTAGCTAAAAAACATGGTCTATACCTGATTGAAGACAGCGCGCATGCCTTGGGGCTAGAATATAACGGGCGGAAAGTCGGCAGTTTAGGCGATGTCTCTTTTTTTTCGACCGACCACTCAAAATATATAAGTACAGGCCTGGGGGGGATGGTAACAACTAATGACTCAAGGCTGGCCGCTAAAATCGCTGAGATCCAGCTTAAATCACCCTTTATGCCCGTTAACGATTTAAGAAAATCCTTAAAATTGTTCATGTTTGAATATGTCCTGTGTTCCCCGGCTGTGTACTGGATCGGAGAATTGCTGCTAAAGATCTTTTTTAAGCTTAAGTGGGTATTTGTTTTCAATGATGAACTTCAGGTTAATAAACCGGTCGGTTACCCATATCCAGCCAGACTATCGGCGCCACAGGCGATGGTTGGTATCAGCCAATTGGAGCATTTGGAAAATAATTTGCGGCATCGATTAGATATTTTTGCGTATCTCGAGAAGCAACTTAACTGGAATCATGGCGTGGCTTTTCCGGGCCTCAGATATTCCTTTTTAGTAAAGGATCGGAAAGCCTTTGAGCAGCGGTTTCTGGGACGGTTCAACTTATCTATCTGGTTCACCTCTGTCTGCCAGGGTAGAAATTTAAATTGGGAGCAAATCCAATATCAAGCCGGTTCATGTCCAGTTGCTGAAATGGTTTCAAAACATATAGTTAATTTCCCGACACATCAAAGAATTGACATGGCGATGTTTGAATCAGAAATAGAAGCGAATTTGCAATGGATTAAAACTGAGCTGGCTTTTTGACCAGTCTTATGACTTTTTTCATGAGCCAGTATCGTGAATTTGTTTGATTGTACTACAGCTAATATGAAAGCAAAACTCTATTCGGTCGCCCATTTAGAAACGGCAAAAAAATTATTTCCTAGTAAGGCTAACCAAGAAGATTGGTTGGACTTTATATGGACTGATGCGGAGATAAACGCTTGCAAGCTTTATGAGATGGAGGCGTTCATTAATGCCCCGTCGTTATCGACATACCCGCATTCCGGACTACTTGATCCGCAGTCATCTGTGCCAGAGGAGCTGAGAATTGTAGATAGGTATTTATCATCCCTGACTATGCCTGCAGCGTCATTCTTAAGCGTAGGGTGCGGGCTAGGTGAGAAGGAGCTTAGGCTCGCACGCACCCACCCGAACGTCTCCTTTGTGGCGGTTGATAATGCCCCTCATGTTGAATGTTTAAATAAGCTTGCTTCAGAGTTGGGGCTTAGAAATATTATTTTCAGGAATTGCGACCTAAAGACTCTGGCCCCGGAGAAGTATGACGTTGTGTATTCATTTTCGGTGATTTACTGCATTTCTGATAGGGCGCTCCCATGCTATTTTAACTTGCTTATTAATAACCTGGGAGATAACGGGGTCGCTTTCGTTGGCGATACCAGCAACTACAACCTAATCCTAAAGTGCCAGTTATTTGTTTTGAGGTGCATAAGAATAATAATGAAGCGTAATACTGGGTTGAAGCAAACGGGTTGGTTGAGAGATCTACGTGAGATTTATCGTTTTATCCCAAATTCAGCGACTATTGGGCACGTTTTTCAGCTGGATCACCTAATTCGCAGTAGATTTTTGAATAAAACAGGATTGGGACAAATATTGCGTTTTTTTTCAGAAAAGTGCTTCCCCATAAGTAATTCTTCTTATATGTTTGTTCTTCGTAAAGCCTTATAGTTTCTTTTTGTTGTTTAAATTAAATGATTGGCGATGAGGTATATTATGATTCCTGTATCCAAACCTTCGATGGGAAATGAAGAATTAGAGGCAGTCGGAAAAGTCTTTCAGACGGGTTGGCTTGGCCTGGGTTCAACGGTTTTTGATTTCGAAAATATATTGAAAGATTACCTGGGTGTTAAAAATGTTATTGCCGTAAATACCGGGACTTCCGCTATACATATCGCATTGGATGCCTTCGGCATTTCTGCTGGTGATGAGGTTATAGTGCCGTCAATGACATTCGCCGCTACTATACAGGCTATTCTCGCTACAGGCGCCGTGCCTGTTTTTTGTGAAATAAACTCGGACACGCTGAATGTGGATGTCGCAGATATTGAAAAACGAATTACTGCGAAAACAAAGGCGATAATTCCTGTTCATTATTGCGGCCAGGCCTGTGATATGGATGAACTGCTGGCTATAGCAAGACCCAAAGGGATAAAAATTATCGAAGATGCCGCACATGCTTTCGGGTCCAGTTATAAAGGTAAAAAGATAGGAAGCCTCGGCGATGCGGCGTGCTTTAGTTTCGACCCTATTAAGACAATTACCTGTGGCGAGGGCGGGGCGGTTACGCTTAATGATGACGAAATAGCTGAGAAGATACGCAGAAAGAGGATATTGGGAATAGATAAAGATACTTGGCACCGCTATAGGAATGAACGAACATGGTTTTATCAAGTTACCGATATCGGATACCGCTACCACATGAGCAACATCAATGCGGCTATCGGTATAGAGCAATTTAAAAAGATTGATAAGTTTATTGAGCGGAAACGAGAGATTACCATGCGGTATGATAAGGAATTTCGCACGCTTCCCGGTATTAAGGTCTTATCCAATAATTACGCTGAAACGGCCCAATTCTGCTATATACTACGAGTTGAAAACGGCAGAGACGAGCTGATGAATTTCCTTAAAACTAAAGGCGTGGGCTCAGGTGTCCATTATATTCCCAACCACATACAGCCTGTCTTTAAGAAATTTTCGCCTGACGCCTTACCCATAACAGATAAAATGGCGGAACAGATTATAACACTGCCACTTTACTATGACATGACAGACAGCGACGTAGAACTTGTGCTGAATAGTGTAAAGGAGTTTTTTAATGCCAAGAGTTAGCGTTAACATCTGCTGTTATAACGGCGAAAAATATATTGCCGAAACTATTCAATCTGTACTGGATCAGACTTATTCTGATTTCGAGCTTATTGTGATAAATGACGGGTCTAAAGACGCAAGTGAGAAGGTTATCCTCGGTATTAAGGATGAACGGATAAAGTACTTCCGCCAGGAAAACAAGGGCCTTTCGGAAACAAGAAACAGGGCAATCTCTTTGTCTAGCGGGGAATTTATCGCTATCTTGGACCAGGATGATGTTTGGGAAACAGAGAAACTTGCTCAGCAGGTAAATCTAATGGATACCAGGCCTGCTGTCGGAGTTGTTTATACTGATGCCTATCTGGTCAATGCTAAGGGGGATGTGTTGGGGATACGCGGGCGGGACACTTATTCCACGGGACAGCTTGTGCCAGCACTTTTAAGGAACAATTTTATTTGTTGTCCAACCGTCATGTTCAGAGCGGCTTGCCTCAAGAGGATTCCGGGATTCCGGACTGATCTTAAAATAGCCGAAGAATATGATCTGTATCTTAGGCTCTCGCGGATATGCGATTTCGCCTGTGTTGAGCGGCCGTTGGCCAGATACAGGTTGCATGCTGGGAATACTAGCGGGGATATGGTAAGGGATTATTCTGAGGCTATTGTATGCCTTGCGGATTTTGCATCTGCTGAAAATAATGATCGTTTGCGAAAAATCGCCGTTAGATACGCAGATTATTGCCGCTTGAGATTGGCTGCTGCGTTAATATGGAAGGAGAGGCGGGGTGATGTCCCAGATGTCCTTAAAGTGCTAAGTTCCGGCTATTTGGTTAGATTATTTGGGTTTGTTTTGGAGCATGTTTCCGTTGCCCCTTCCTGGTTCTCAAGGATCCTGCTACTGCCTCTTAAATATGCCGGGATAGTTTGATGGAGGAGTACCCTTCCTAAACCCCAGTGGTCTGCATTCCATTTAGACTGGTGTAGATGCGGGAATCGCACTCTTGCTTTGCTTTTGCTGTTTTCTTTAGCTCTTGTATGACAAAAACCGCTAAAAGCACCAGATTGTAGGAAATAGGAAATAAGTAGCGGGAGTGCACCATCGGGTTAACTAGCAGAACCAGCATAAAAGTACAGGTGACGGTTATCAGCGGACGACAGGGTGTGTTTATGTAGGTTCTAAAGTGAGTGGTTAATCTCATTATCGGGCTAATTAAATACGCCAGGGTCAGCGTAAATAGCACGTCGCGGAATTTATATAGATCTATTCTCCCATCATCCATAATAAAAAAAATGCAGCGCAATTGATCGAATGCGTATTGAACGATTTTAATCGGATTAAGAATCAGCGAACCAATATAGTATTTCTGGTTTAATGATTGGACCAATAAAACCATTCCGGGCGTGTTATCCGCCCTCATCCAACTGCTTGTATCCATATCTATGTCTTGTGGTAAAAGGACTGGGCCTGCTAAGCTGGTGATTATGTATATGATAACCAGACTCCAAATATAATTGCGCCTACGGTGTAGCCATATAGCAAGGATGCCCACAGGAAGCATCTGCATACGCACGATAAAAGCGAAACAGGCATATAACAGTACTTTAAGGGATTGCTTTCGGCCGAGATAGTATGTGAACGCTAGCGTAAAAAATAACGTAAATATTTCTTTGTTTATTAGCTGGGAGTAATAAATAAGCGCTGGATTTATGAAGAAGAGCCATCGATATCTCATTTCTAGTCCGAGCTGCAGGCCTATTTTTACAAAGTAGCGGTAGCAGAGAATAATAAATAGATTATTGATTAAGAAGCTGACCCAGGGGATATCCTCATAGGAAAAGCCAGTAAGCTTTTTTAGTGCGTAATAGATGTGGGAAATTCCGGCGCTGTTAGATATTCTGTTTACGTAAGTGCCGTCCTCCATCATTGCCATATATGGGATATATGCCTTTTCCTGATCGAGGTTTAGGGGGAAATAAAATTGGGTGCTGGCGTTTTCGTCCTCCCACCACATCTGGCTATTCATCGCGAATACGTTAAGATACACAATATTCAGAATAATGAATAAACAGTAAGCCAGGATAACATTTTGTTTGCGGGGTAATACATTCTCGCTCATGGTTGGAAACCTGTGATATCCTTAAATGGGGATGTCTCTCCGCTTGTATGAGCCATGTCTTGAATATCAATGCTATTTTACAATATTTAGTTAAGTCTATTTGTTGTCCTGGACCAGCCAGCTGATATCTGCACCGCATAGTACTTTGATATAATTTTAATGTCGGAACGCGAGGTTATATAAATATGAGCATACGAACCCAGAAACATCCTAAAATCGTCACAAAACACAAGGATGGAGCGGCAAATGGTTATCTTGTCCCGCTATACAATGTCCATGATGGTTTTTTCGCCGCTGGAACTGATCCGAAACAGGTTTACCTTACTGTGATCTCTCCCGGTGAAACAAAAGGGCCCCATCTGCACCAGATTCGCACCGGTTTTTTTACCTGCATCAAAGGGGACATTAAGATAGTCTTAAAAACAGCGGAAGGATATAAGGAATTCTATTCCGGGGAAAATCACGATTACCTTTCAGTTGAAGTCCCGACCGGAACACCCGCTTTAATGGTGAATTCGGGCGAAGGGGAGGCGTTTGTTTTAAATATGCCGAATCCCGCCTGGACTCCCGGAATGAACGACGAATATAGCGCGGATTTCAGCGATTATAAATAACCTGGGCGGTGCCGGCAATCTTATATGAAAATTCTTATTGCCAGTGTCGGCTATAAGCCCGCATATAGGCTTGGCGGGCCCATACACGCAGTATCCGCGGCAGCGGAAAGGCTTGCGCGCAATGGGCATGAAGTTACAGTTTTCACTACTAATTCCAACCTGGGAGAGGATCTAGACGTTCCCATTAATCAGGCCATTAATGTTGACGGCGTTCAAGTCTGGTATTTTAAGCATGAGGAACCCCTAAAAAAATGGCTGCCTTTTGTCCCATACCTTTCAAAATCCGTGGGGTTCTTATACGCTCCGGCCATGAGAGCCCAGCTTGAAAGGATCTTGCCTTCTGTCGATGTTGTACACACACAGATGCCGTTTATCTATCCTACATATGCTGCTGGCAGAGCGGCGATACGCCATAAAAAACCGCTGTTCTATCAGCAGCACGGGGTTTTGGGGCCTGAGCATTTGAAGTTCCGCGGAGCGAAAAAACGGCTTTATATAAATATAATAGAGCGTCCCTTAATGAAAAGCGCAACAACGCTTATTGCGCTGACTGAAACGGAGGTCGGGAATTACCGGGCATTGGGGGTAAAAACCCCCTGCCGTGTAATTCCTAACGGGGTTGATATTGCCGGCTTTCGGCCGTCCGGTGACCGTTCCTCCTGCTCTGTCTACGGTATTTTGCCTGAAGATCTGGTCATACTCTATATGGCCCGTTTGCACCCGACCAAAGGGGCTGATAGCCTGATAAGCGCATTCCTGACAATGCAGAAGAAATTCCCAAAAGCTAAACTTGTTATGGCCGGTCCGGATGAATGGGGGATGGTCCAAAAGTTTCGTAAGGAAATAGTTAAGGCCGGAGCGGGTGATCGTGTCCTATTCCCGGGGATGGTGTCGGGGAAAGCTAAATTGGACCTGCTGGCACGTGCCGATTTATTCTGTCTACCCTCAGGTGCAGAGGGGTTTTCTGTGGCAGTATTGGAAGCGCTTGCTAATTCAACAGCAGTTCTTCTTTCCCCGGGCTGTAATTTTCCGGAAGTAGAAGCTGCTGCGGCGGGACTTGTTGTGCGGCCTGAGCCGGGAATTATAGCCAAAGCGCTAATCAAGTTATTGACTAATCCAGAAAAGCTGAAGGAAATGGGGAGAAGAGGCCGAGATCTTGTATTGCGAAATTATTCATGGGATACAATCGCGGATCAACTTATAGAGGCATATGCTGAGGGGATCGAGCGTAACAATACAGCTAGGGGGTGAGTTCCCCTTTAGCTGAAGGATGAGTTTATGTTGGTTTCTATTATAACCGTCGCCTACAATTCAAAAGCAACGATTGAGGATACAATAAAAAGTGTTCTTGGGCAGGCGTACCGTGATATTGAATACATTGTCATCGACGGCGGCTCTACCGATGGGACTTTGGAGATCATCGGCAAATACAAAGACAGAATCTCTAAGATCGTTTCTGAGCCGGATAACGGAATGTATAATGCGATCAATAAAGGTATCCGACTGGCAACTGGCGATATTATTGGCCTTTTGCACTCCGACGATGTATATATCAACGAACAAGTGATTGGCGACATTGCTGATGAATTTCGCAGCGGCGTGGATTCCGTATATGCTGATCTTGTTTATGTGGAACGGGACAATCTCGAGAAAGTCGTCAGATATTATGACTCCTCCTCTTTTGATGTCTCGAAATTCGCATATGGGTGGATGCCGGCCCACCCCACATGTTTTTTCAGGAAGTACGTGTATGACCGGCATGGGCTTTACAAGGAAGATTACTCGATCGCAGCTGACTATGAGCTCCTTGTCAGATTTTATGCCAGGTTCAATGTAAGCCGCAGCTATTTGCATAAGGTTATCGTCAAAATGCGCAGCGGGGGTATAAGCACGAAGAATTTTCTTAGTAATATTGTGCTGAACAGGGAAATCGTGCGTTCATGCAGGGAAAATGGCGTAGCAACAAATATATTCAAGGTTTACTCTAAATATTTTGCAAAATTATTCCAGCTGGTAAAGCGTCCTGACTAGATCGTAATCCCGCTAATTGAATTCCCAATGTTAAATATCTTAATAACAGGCGCTACAGGATTTGTAGGCAGGCCGCTTTGCTCCAGGCTGCTGTCGGACGGTGTCCTGGTGCGCGCAGCCATATGGCGTGAAGAGCCTGTATGCGGGCTTCCGGAAGGGATTGAGCCCGTTCTAATCGAATCTGTGGGGCCGAGTACTGATTGGACCCCAGCCTTAGCTGGAATAGATACCGTCATCCATCTTGCCGCAAGAGTTCATGTGATGGATGAGGAGGCGGAAGATCCGCTGGCCGCGTATCGCCTTGTAAATGTTGCCGGAACTGAAAGATTGGCCCGTGCTGCCGCAGCCGGCGGCGTGAAACGCTTTGTTTTTTTGAGTTCAGTTAAAGTTAACGGCGAGGAAACCCAGGTCCGGTACACTGAGCAGAACAGCCCTGCGCCTTTGGACCCCTATGGGGTGAGTAAATTGGAGGCTGAAGCGATTTTAAAGAAAGTCGCAGATGAAACAGGGCTTGAAGTTGTTGTAATCAGGCCGCCGCTGGTATATGGACCCGGTGTTAAAGCTAATTTCTATAAGTTATTGGGCGTAGTGGCGCAGGGGCTGCCGCTGCCGTTTAGCAGCGTTAAAAACGCGCGCAGCCTGGTGTATTTAGGAAACCTGATAGACGCTGTCATTCTTTGTGCTGCGCACCCGCGGGCTGCCGGACAGACATTTCTGCTACGCGACGGAGAAGATCTCTCGACCCCGGAGCTTATTCGAAAAATAGCTGAGGCTCTGGGGCGGCCGTCCAGACTGTTCCCGATCCCTCTCGGCCTAATGCGTCTCGCAGGTATACTCACCGGTAAAACATCGGCTGTGGACCGGTTATTGGGATCGCTTGCGGTTGACGATAGTAAAATCAGGAAAGAGTTGGGTTGGGCGCCGCCGTTTACTGTCACTGAAGGATTAAAGGCAACAGCGGAGTGGTATATGTGGCGGCGGCTAAATGGTGGTGAGCTGACATGAAGAAAGTTTTTGATGTTTTTTTATCTTCTGCGGCGCTGGCAGTATTTGGTATCCCTATGTTGGCGGTTGCGCTCATAGTTCGCTTGACTTCCCCTGGGCCAGCTCTGCACTGGTCCGACCGGGTTGGGCGCGGTAATAATATTTTCAGGATGCCTAAATTCCGTACCATGCGAGTTGATACCCCGCCAATGGCCACCCACTTAATGACCCAGCCGGAGAAGTTCTTGACGCCTATTGGCAGTTTTCTTCGTAAAACCAGCTTGGATGAACTCCCACAATTATTCAGCATACTGAATGGGGATATGAGCTTTGTTGGCCCCAGGCCGGCCTTGTTTAATCAGGAGGATCTTATCTCCTTGCGCACTGCAAAAAAGATTCACAGCATGTTGCCGGGCCTTACGGGTTGGGCGCAGGTTAATGGTAGGGATGAGTTGACTGTCCCGGAAAAAGTTAATTATGACGAGTATTATTTAAAAAATCGCTCACTTGCCCTTGATTTCAGGATTCTGATTCTAACCGTGAAGCAGGCGTTGATCGGGAAAGGTGTGCGCCATTAAATGAGGGGAAGGTTAGTGTAAACTGTGGATGTCGTTGGGACTGATTTTCATGAAGAATAAAACGAGTTCGTCTTTTCTCAGCAGAATTATCTACAAAAAGGATCGAGTCGGTGTTGTCGTTAAAGATGGGAAGACTTATGTGAAATACACAAAGGCGCGCAGATTTAAAATCAGCACTAATGTGAAGTGTGTGATTTTTAGCGTGTTTATGCTTTTTGTTCTTGGTCTAAGTCTTAAAATGCTGATGTCTGTCCTCAATTCGGCTCAATCTGCTGTTGAGGAAGAATTAATTACACGGTAGCTGAGGGATATTATCAGTACTGAGTTGCGGAGTATACAAGGATACATTGCGGTGCCTGGCGATATTTTGAGATACTAGTTAGTATGAAGAACCATATCGAAAAACATGGCAGGCTTGTTGTGTTGTTTTTGGACGCCATCGCTGTGACCCTGGCCTATTATCTGGCCTTTCTTTTGAGGTTTGATTTTTATTTGCCGTCTGTGTACGCTTACAACTTCCTAGTGACCCTTCCTGTAGTGTTAATACTTCGTTTATCAGCCTTTTACTACTTCGGCCTTTATAACGGAATCTGGCGCTATGCCAGTTTAGCCGACCTTACCGCCATATTCAAAGGTATACTGCTCAGCCAGGTTTTTATAATGGCCTCTGTGCTGTTTATGAAGCATGGACAGTTCCCGCGTTCCGTACTGATTATAAGTCCGTTTATATCTTTGTTTTTCGTGGGGGCCATCAGGTTTGCGATAAGGATGACCCGGCACCTCCGTCATGATGAGAAGCTGCTGAACCAGCCACGTATGCTGATATATGGGGCAGGAGATTTGGGAGAGGCGGTTCTCAGAGATTTGCAACGGTCAAAAGGCGCCGCCCGCAGAGCTGTTTGCTTCCTGGATGACAATGCTTTAAAGCATGGTCGCAGCATTCATGGCGTGCCTGTGCTGGGCGGACGGGATCGGATTGCCCGGGTGATAGAGGACAAGGAAATTGACGAGGTTCTGGTCGCTGTGAACCATAGCCGTGGTAAATTAATAACCGATTTGATGCAGGTTTACGCGGCTTCGGGTATAGACCGTAAAGTAGAGTTCAAAACCCTGCCCACCATGGACGAGCTTATCAGCAAGACCCGCTTGGTGCCTGATATACGCAAAATCGATGTCAGCGACCTTATGCACCGCCGCATCGTGGATATAAATATGGGCTTGGTGAAGGCCAGCATAAAGAGCAAGACCCTGCTGGTTACAGGCGCCGGCGGCACTATAGGTGGCGAGCTTTGCCGGCAGGTGCTGGCGCTTGGGCCTAAAAAAGTGGTGCTGCTGGAAAACCACAATACCGCGCTATTCTATATAGACAAGGAACTGCGCGAAAAGGGCTTTGCAGGGCATATTGTTTCCGTCCCCGGCGACATTCGTGACGAAAGCCTTTTAAAGAACATCTTTGAACAGTGTAAGCCGGCCTGGGTGCTGCACGCTGCTGCGCATAAGCATGTGGCGCTTATGGAGGACAATCCGCAGGAGGCCGTTAAGAACAATACCCTGGGCACCTATATACTGGCGAAGACCGCCGCGGCCTACAATGTGGAGCGCTTCCTGTTCATCTCTACGGACAAGGCCGTGCGGCCTACCAGCGTGATGGGGGCTTCGAAGCGCCTTGGAGAGATGGTTCTGCGCTCGCTTTCCGGCAAGAGCTCAACCAAGTTCATGTCGGTGCGGTTCGGCAATGTGCTGGGGAGCTCCGGCAGCGTAGTGAAGATCTTCCAGGAGCAGATATTGGCCGGCGGGCCTTTGACGGTTACGCACAAAGACGTTATACGCTATTTTATGACCACGGAGGAAGCTGTGTCCCTTGTCCTTAATGCCTGTGCTCTGGGCGAGGGCGGCGAGATCTTTGTTCTTAATATGGGCGAGCCGGTGAAGATACTCGACCTGGCCCGCAATATGATAGTTCTTAACGGGCTGGTTCCGGATAAAGACATAGAGATAAAGTTTACCGGGCTTAAGGCCGGTGAGAAGATGTATGAAGAACTGTTCCGGGACGGGGATATACGGAAGGATACCGGGCATAGCGATATTTTCGCGGCTGTTTCCAGCGAGGCGGATTCTGCGCTTAGCGAGGAGCAGCTGCAGGGGCTGAAGCACCTTGCTACGGATGGGGATATGACCGTGATGCTTACGAAGATCAAAGAGCTCATTCCGGCTTATACGGGGTGGCCCAGGAAGAAAATCGAGAATCGAGAATCGAGAATCGAGAATCGGGGAGCGAAGAGCGGGGAGGGGGAGCCGAGGAAGACGAAGGGGGAGTTGGGGGGGGAGGCGGCGTAAGGGTGGACAGGCTGGTTTAATTGTCCCCGGCGGCGGGTTAAAAGGCTCCTTAGCGGGGCCTTTCTAATTGTAGGGGAGTTTAAAATACTGTTCAGTATTGACAATAGTTCATGTATCATGTACAATAATATATACTGAACAGAACCTTAGGCGGACTATGAATGCTGAGAAAGCGTATAAAAACACGGGGTTTACCATTCTAGAGGCTGCTTTAGCCGCCTTGGAGAAGGCTACCGGACTGCATGGGGCAATTAAGGCCGGGGCAGAGGCACCCACGGGCCATTGTGTCCCCTGCGCTATGGTTACATTTAACTGGGGGAGCAAGAAATACCGTTATGCCGTAGAAATAAAGACGGTGGACCGCCCTGGGGCGCTGGGAGTGATCCAAAATAAGTTTGAGGGCTATACCCTGCCCGGTTTACTTGCGGCGCCATATATTACCGCTGAAATGGCGGAGCATTGCCGTGTGAACAATATCCAATTCATTGATACCGCAGGCAATGCCTATCTTAAGGCGGAGGGGCTGCATGTTTTCATAGTTGGGCAGAAAAGAACCTTGCAAAATACTCCCGAGGCAAAATACCGCGCAAACACAACCGCTGGCATGAAGGTCGTTTTTGCGCTTTTATGCCGCCCCGCGCTCCTAAACGCGCCTTACAGGGAAATCGCCCGGGCCGCCGGGGTCGCACTTGGGATAGTGGGCGGTGTGTTTTATGGCTTGACCGAGCGCGGGCAGATAGCGGGCGATGGAAAAAAACTGCCGCGCCGGTTTGTGGAGGCCGGACGCCTGGTTGAAGAGTGGGTGATAAATTATCCTCTTAAACTTCGGCCCAAACTCGCGGTAAGGCGGTTTGCCGCGCCTGAGGTGAATTGGTGGGGAAAGGCCCAGCCTGAAGCCGGCACGGCTTTATGGGGAGGAGAAGTGGCGGCGGAAATGCTTACACAATTCCGCAAGCCGGGGACGGGTATTTTATATCTGCAAGGCGATCCGACAAAGCTGGTTATTGCGCGCCGCCTTAAAGCAGACCCGAAAGGGAATATTGAGATAGTTGGTAAATTCTGGGATTTTAAGGCCGCTACCGATAAACAGTATGTCGTGCCGCCGCTGCTTGTTTACGCGGATTTAATGGCCACCGGCGACCCTCGTAACTACGAGGCGGCAAAACTTGTTTACGGAAGGTATTTGGCGAATGCTTACGACTAAAAAGGATAAGCCCGTTGAGGGTAGTGATGTCGATATCCTCCGGCATATTAAAATTGCCGCTGAGGGCATGGGCGTACCCTGCTTTTTAATAGGGGCCAAGGCAATTGACCTGCTGTTGCACAATGTGTACGGCTTCAATACTTACCGGCCCACAATGGATACTGATTTCGCAGTAGCACTGGAAAGCTGGGCTAAATATAACGAGTTTAAAGCCAGCCTTATACGAACAGGGAAGTTTAAGCTTTCATCAAATAAAATACATCAGTTATTTTACCAGGATACCGCGCCTGTTGATCTGGTTCCTTTCGGCGGGCTGGAAGGCCCTCAGGGGAAAATTACCTGGCCGCCCGACAACGCACAAGTTATGAGCGTTGCCGGGTTCGAAGACATTAATGCCGCGACGGAATCGGTTATGCTCGGTGCTGAGGGGTTAACGGTACGCGTAGCCCCGCTGCCAGGACTGGTGCTGCTTAAATTATTCGCCTGGAGCGACAGGGGTGAAACCAAGGACGCGCAGGATGTGGGGGCTCTGCTTCATAATTACGAGTATGTTTTAGCTACGGAGCGCCTTTATAGCGATTCCGCGCTTTTGAAATTGGCCGAATATGATATGCAGGCGGTGGGAAGCACTCTTATGGGGCGTGATCTGGCCGCAATACTGAGCCCTTCAGCGCGCGCTGCTTTAAGTAAATTGGTAGTGAGCCAGGCCGAAAGGGAAAAATTTGTTACGCGCCTTGCCGCCGGGATTTATTGGGTTGAGCGGGACGAGACTTTACCTGCCGCAACTAAACTTTTTAACGCGTTCCTTTCCGGTCTGGAGTGAGTATGAAGGCTATATTAGAATTCGATCTGCCGGAAGAGGCCGCTGAACATAAGCTTGCCTTGGACGGTGGGAAGTGGATGTCGGTTTGCTTTGCGCTCGATCAGCGGCTTAGGTCTCTGGAGAAATACGAGAACCGTAAAACCGTGAGCGTCTCGGAGGTGAGGCGCCTCCTCCATGAGGAGATCGAGTCAGCCGGGCTGATATTGGCGTAAAGGGGCAGGCTGCTTTGGCGAATTTACAATAACTAGCTGGTAATTTGCAGGTTTTAACTTGTAAAATGTTAAGGTAGGGTTTCTAAGGAGGATTCATGAAATATTTACTGATGGTTTGTTTGATGTCTATGAGCGCTGTGTCCGGGTTTGCGGCGGAGCAGACCGAGGCTTTTACCGCCAAGCTGTTCACCGCGAAAGGAACAGTGGAATACCTTAAGAACGGCACTGCCGCCTGGGTCGCCGTTAAGGCGCCTTATATGCTCGAGGTCGGCGACCAGATCAAGACCGGTCCCAAGAGCAAGGCTGAAATTTACATAAAGTACGGCTCCAAAGTAAGGCTGGGCGCGGAAACCACCTTTGTTATCAGCAAGGTGTCCCCGCAGGAGAACGGCGTGGAAGTCCTGCGCGGCAAGATGCAGGCCTGGATACGCAAGTTCGCGGGCCGCGGCTTCTCCGTGCGCACGCCGTCAGCCGTCTGCGCCGTGCGCGGCACGGTCTTCGAGGTGGAAGTGGCCGAGACCGGCCAGACCGCCTGGAACCTGTTCTCCGGCTCCCTGCAGATAGCCGACAACAGGAACCGCACCGTGGACCTGGCGCCCAACCAGCGCCTTGAAGTGAGCCAGGCCGAGGGCGCCGCCGTCCCCGTGGTCCTGCCTCCCACTATAGAGGTTCCTTCCGAGCCCGCTACGATAAAAGAAGAGAAGGTCGAGATAAAGGCCGAGCAGGTCATTCTCGAAGCCACCATGCCCGTGATCAAAGAGGTCGCGCCGGTAGTAGAGGCCGCTGCAGTTGTGGAAGAGCCCGCGACCACCGTTATCACCACGCAGGAAATAGTCCAGGCCGTCTGCGACGTCAGCTCTTCTTCCCCTGATTGTCAGTAAGTTTAAGAAGTGTAATTAATAAAACAGGCTGCTATAATTAGCAGCCTGTTTTATTACGTCTCCTCGACCAGGAAAAGGTAGTTGATTTAGGGGAACGTATTCACTAATATATATACTAATTAAGTGAATTAAGCCCTTTAGCGTGTCTTGTTATTTAGTAGTAACTAAAATAGAATACATGGCTTGTGCTTAAGGTTATCGAGGCTCAGCCTTAATAGGAGAACTCATGAAAGGTATCATTCTTGCGGGCGGGTCGGGGACGCGGCTTTATCCTATAACCAGCGTGGTATGCAAGCAATTACTGCCGGTTTATGATAAGCCAATGATCTATTATCCGCTGTCGGTGTTGATGCTGGCGGGGATAAAGGAGATACTGATAATTTCTACCCCCAAGGACCTGCCGCAGTTCAGGTCTATTTTCGGCGACGGCTCGGCCTGGGGGCTTAAGCTTTCCTATAAAGAGCAGCCCCGGCCGGAAGGCCTGGCCCAGGCTTTCATCCTCGGAGAG
>Ga0209212_1001340_pt1 | contig 40879 bp, 42 predicted proteins | sample RifGroC2_FD_183996 | JGI IMG/M metagenome (GOLD analysis project Ga0209212, IMG submission 183996) | Groundwater microbial communities from Rifle, Colorado, USA - Groundwater C2 (SPAdes) (version 2) | ecosystem: Environmental > Aquatic > Deep subsurface > Groundwater | place: Rifle, Colorado... | reverse complement strand
GGAGAAAATCAATTTAGCCCTTAAAGAATATTTGAGATATTACAATACCGAAAGATTGCACATGGGAATTTCATTTTTCGCCCCGATACAATTATTAAATCACGTCCAAGCTATTGATTAGAAGACGTAACTAGATACAACAAAAGGCAGATACAAAATAGCCTTTTATTGCGACTATTTTATTCTTTTCTTAACACATAATCCATAATTAGGCCGGCGACGTTTCGAGGCTTGCCGGTAACAGGATAGTGGTGCATATCAATGTAAGGCAAGGAATTGGCTTCCAAAATGGCGCATTCCTGCTGATGATACGGCCGGGAAATATCTTGGCAGATGAAGTCCAGGCCGATAAGAGGAGTATCGCAAAGGCGGGAAATTTTTTCAAAAAGCGCGATGTTGTCCGGATGAACTTCATCGGTTTTGTCGTGGATGTCCGCGCCGCATTTCAAAATAATTTTATTATGCAAATACGCTTTTGTTCCTTCCGATAAAACGCTTTCAATGGTCAACCCCCGCTTTGCCAAAAAAACCGACGTGTTTTTATCTATAATAATTTTATGCAAAGTAAAGTTTTTCTGATGAGCCTCTCCGCGCCACGGATGCCTGTTTTTTATTTCAACCAGTTCCGCAATAGTATGAATACCGTCGCCAATAACATTGGGCGCCTCCCGCAGACAGCATCCCGCCATTTTATGATTAACCAAAGTGACGCGATGCGTATCGCCCCCGATAAATTTTTCCACGATAAAATACGGATTGATTATTTGAGCGACGCGAATGGATTTTTTCAAATCGGCCTCGTTTTGGATATCGCAGGTAATATGCTTGCTTAATGAACTGTTGTTCGGTTTAACAACCAAAGGGAAGCCTAATTTCTTCGCATAAAGAAGCGCCGGCTTAATCTTGCTAAAACGCTCGCCTTCTGCGCGAGGCAGATTGGCGGATTGCAAAATTCGCTTGAATTTAAATTTGTCGTCAAAGTCTGTCTTGGCGATTTTCGCTATTTCTTCGGTCGGCAAAACCTCAAAAAATATTTTTTTGTTTTTTGTTTTTATGGAAAAAAAGTTTGTGGTCTCTTTGCCTAAAAATTTAAAAGACTTGACGATAATTCCCCTTTTTTGGGCATCTCTTATGACAACAAGAGTTCTGCTGGACAAGGTTTCGTCGTCGTCCGATATGTCGGCTTCTTTCAATATCCGAACAGCCAGAAGCGCTCTGAATAAATTGTATAAAATAATTCTATGAATAACGGAAAGGAGTTTTGGAAACTTATTTTCCAGCGCCTGCTTAGCGGGCGACAAAATCCGTTTCAGCGGAAACAAAAAACTTCCCGCCCGTTCCCTTAAATGCCACGGGTGGCTGGCAACAGGATCGCAATGCCGGCAAGTTTTTTTGGGCATTGTTTTATTATAGTTGAATCAAATTCCAAGTCATGCTAGGAATGGAGTATAAACGCTTTATGACTCCCCTTCAAGAAGAAAAAATCAGAAATGTTTGCGCCAAGGCCGGGTCTTTTGCCGTTGTCTCAAACAATGAAGCGCCGGAGGAAACTTATTTGGCCAAAGAAGCTCTTGCCGCGGCAATCAGAAGCGCCGGACTGCCGGTTCATTCATACCCTGAAAGGCAAAAGGATTTCGCGGAAAAATGGCCGGCTATCCTTCCTCCCGCGAACAGCAATCCCCTCGCCTTTTCCACTTCCATATTGATACCAAAAAACAAAATAGAAACAAAAGAAATCTCTTACACGGAAGATGACCGTTATGTCAGCATCAACATCAGCGCGAGTAAAGAAGAAATATCCAAAGAAAATGTCGTTTTCAAAACCTTGCCGGCAAAAGTTGACGCCGTTTTTTTCTTCCCGCCGTTCGGCCAAGAAAACAAGGACGGCAAACTGCCGGAAGAAATATCCAAGAAAATAATCGCATCCGAGCCGGATAACACAATAACCATTTCCTCCGGCGCCGACAGAGAAACTCTGGCGGAAAAAGTTTTCTCCATAATCAATATAATTGAATCAAGCGGAGACGTTGCCATAAAAAAATCCCCCGTTCCAGATCTTCTCTTGGCCTCGCTTTTCACGGAAACAAACCATTTCCAGAAAAATACCGGCGCGGAAACTTTGACGCTGGCTTCAACGCTTCTAAAACTCGGCGCGGACAAAGAAAAAATCACCGGCCTTATGAGCGACAAAAGCCCGTCTTTTATCAGATTGCTCGGCCGCGCCATGGCCAGAAGCTATCCGAACGAATCGCTCAAGAGTATGTGGACTTTTATCGCCGATCAAGATTTGGAAAAAACCGGCAATGAACCGTCGCCCGCGCTTTTCGGCAAAATAATGAAAAAAATAAAAAATCTCCTGGAACCTCGCCCGTTTTTTGTCTTAATCTGGCAATCAAAGCAAGAAGTCTGGGCGATGATTTCTGTTTCGTCGGAAACAAGCGGGGAAATAACGGCAAGGGTTGCCGCCTCCCTCTCGGCCAAAAATAATCCGCCGTCCGGCGGAGGCAATTTAATCTCCGGTCCGTACAAAAATTTTTCCGAAGCGGAGCTTAAAATTCAAAGCGTATTGAAAGAGGCTGCATAAAAAGGTAAAATAATAACATCAATGGCATTGCTTAACGACGATAAAAATAAAGAGCAAATAGACAGCATGAGAAAGAGCGAGGCCGAGGACTTGGCCAAACTCCTGTCGCAAAAATACAACTTGCCTTATCTTGACCTTTCCCGAATGACCATAGACATAGACGCCCTTAAAATTCTAGAAGAAAAAGAAGCCCGTGAAGGCAAGTTGGCCGTTTTCCAGAAAGCGGGCCAAAAGCTCCAAGTGGCCATAGAAAGCCCCAACCCGGAGACAACTCAAAGGACATTAAGCAATCTGCAAGAAAAAGGCTACAAAATAAACACCTTCTTGGTTTCCGAACAAAGCTTGTCTCGAGCCTGGAAACGATACAGCGAAGTGCCAGAATACGAAGAAACGCAAAGGGGCGTCATAGATGTTTCTTCCGAGAAGCTGGACGAATTTTTAAAGCAGACTTCCACCATAGAAGAATTGAAAAACTTGTTCGCCTCCTCGTCCGCCACCCAGAAAAACCGGAAAATTTCCGAGGTGCTGGAAATAATCCTGGCCGGAGCCTTAAGCGCCGACGCCTCCGATGTCCACATAGAACCGCAAGAGGCTCAAGTCCGCCTTCGTTTCCGGCTGGACGGGGTGCTTCACGACATATTGCTGTTTGATTACAAAATTTATAACCTTATTCTTTCCAGAATAAAACTCGTTTCCGGTTTGAAACTGAATGTCCGCAACCAAGCCCAAGACGGACGCTTCAGCATAAAAGTAAAAGAGGAGGAAATCGCCGTCAGAACTTCGGTCATTCCGGAGGCTTACGGCGAATCCATCGTCTTGAGAATTCTTAACCCGAAATCAATCGCCATAAGCTTTGAGGAGCTCGGCATAGACAAAAATTTGATGAATATTTTGGAAAAAGAATTAAGCAAGCCCAACGGCATGATTTTGACCACCGGTCCGACCGGTTCGGGCAAGACCACCACTCTTTACGCTTTTTTGAGAAAAATTTACACGCCGGAGACCAAAATCATCACTCTGGAAGACCCGGTGGAATACCATCTCCCCAACATCGTCCAAACCCAAGTGGAAGAATCCATCGGCTATTCTTTTTCCGCCGGGCTTCGTTCCATCTTAAGGCAGGACCCGGATATTATAATGGTCGGCGAAATCCGCGATTTGGAAACGGCCAAAACCGCCATCAATTCCGCCTTGACCGGGCATCTCGTCTTGTCCACCCTGCACACCAACAACGCCGCCGGCACCATCCCCCGCTTGATAGACCTCGGCGTCAATCCGACCAGCATCGCCCCGGCCGTTAACATCTCTATGGCCCAAAGACTGGTAAGAAAGTTGTGCGATAAATGCAAAGAAAAACAGCCGGCTTCGGAAAATGAGTCGGCCGCCGTCAAAAAAGTGATTGAGACTTTCCCCCCAAACAAACAAAGGCCGGACACGCAAGAAATTTTTATCTGGAAAGCGAAGGGTTGCAAATTTTGCAACAACCTCGGCTACAAAGGAAGAATCGGGGTTTATGAAGCGATATTGATAGACGAAGAAGTGGAGCCTCTTATCTTGCTTAACCCAACCGAAACTGAAATTCTGAAAAAATCGGAAAAACAAGGCATCTTGAATATGAAGCAAGACGGGATATTGAAGGTTCTGAACGGAACGACTTCGCTGGACGAACTGCAAAGAGTGATTGAACTTTAAAAAATCTGCCCTATAAATCTCTAAGCAACTTCTTTTAATATGCGTACTAAAAGCTTAGAATAACTTCTAAGGATAGCCCCAGGAATTCGCCGTAAGGCGAACACCAAAGCGTCCTTTGACGATATTCCGTAAATCCGCCTTTCGGCGAACCGTTGCTTAGAGTTTTATAGGGCAGATTTATCCCGTTGCTAGCGGGATTTGCCAAAAACTCTTTGTTTTTATTAATTTTTTATATACTAGCAAAGAATAACACAAATGTCAAGTCCCCAGAACAACAATTTAAATAATGTCAAATCCGCCGCTTCTTTGGATAAAGCGCTGGATCAGACTTTGCGGCCGCAAAAATGGGATGAATATATCGGCCAAGAGATGATAAAAAAGAATCTCCGCATCCTTATTCAAGCCGCTTCCGAGCGAAAAGAGAGCATAGAGCATTTGCTTTTTTACGGTCCGGCCGGATTGGGCAAAACCACCCTCGCCCTTCTGATAGCCAAGGAACTGGGAGCGCAGATAAAGACGACTTCCGGCCCGGCCATAGAGCGAGTGGGCGATTTGGCTTCCATTCTCACCAATCTTTCTCCGGGCGACATCCTTTTTATAGACGAAGTCCACCGGTTGAACAAAACTATTGAAGAAGTCCTCTATCCGGCGATGGAATCCCGGTCGCTGGATATTATTATCGGCAAAGGCCCGTCGGCGCGAAGCATCCAACTGGAGCTTCCGCCGTTTACCCTTATCGCCGCCACTACCCGAGTGGCTATGCTCTCTTCCCCGCTCCGCTCGCGATTTTCCGGCGGCACTTTCCGGCTGGAATTTTACACCAACGAAGAAGTGAAAAAAATAATCACCCGCTCGGCCGGCATTTTGGGGATGGAAATTTCCGGCGATTCGGCCGAAGAAATCGCCAAACGTAGCCGCTACACTCCTAGAATCGCCAACCATTTTCTGAAAAGATGCCGCGATTTCGCCCAAGTGCACGGGGGAAGCGGAATCGATTTGAATTTTGCCAAAAAAGCCCTGGACTTAATGGAAATAGACGAGCTGGGACTCAATAACCACGACCGGCGTATTTTAAATATTCTCATAGAAAAATTCAAAGGCGGCCCGGTCGGCTTGCAAACTTTAGCCGCCGCCACATCCGAAGACGAAGCCACCATAGAAGATGTTTACGAACCATTTTTGCTGCAACTTGGATTTATAGAACGCACTCCCCGCGGCCGAGTGGCCACCGAAAACGCCTACAAACACCTCGGCCAATCCCAAATCCAAAAAAACCTGTTATAATTTTATGATTATTTTAGGCATTGATCCCGGTTTTGAGCGGATGGGTTGCGCTGTTTTGGAAAAATCGCCCATGGGCGAAAAGCTGCTTTATTCCACTTGCCTTATTTCGTCAAGAAACGACGCCCACGAAAAAAGGCTCCTCGTTTTAGCTGAAGGATTGAAAAAAATAATAAAAAAATTCAAGCCGGACGCGATGGCCATAGAAAAACTTTTTTTCACCGCCAATCAAAAAACGGCGCTGAAAGTGGCGGAAGCCCGTGGTGTCGCTCTTCTTTTGGCTGCTGAAAATGATTTAAAGGTGTTTGAATTCACCCCGCTGGAAGTGAAAATGGCGACAACCGGCTACGGCCGAGCCGAGAAAGACCAAGTCCGGAAAATGGTATTGGCTATGCTTAAAATAAGTGGCGGCAACAAGTTAGACGATGAAATTGACGCCATCGCCATAGCTTTAACTTGCTCGCCCGCCATAGCTACGCCACACTAGAGCGTTGCGGGCGTGCTTCGAAAAAATTTATAAAAGAATCGCTCTGGCGGGCGACCCGTCAAGACCTTTGAATTTCAAAGGCAATCCGACAAAAAAATATTTGCCCGGTTTCACCTTTGACAAATCAAGCCCTTCGAATATCACAACGCCGTTTTTTAACAATTCAGTGTGCGGACGGTTGTCCGGCCCGCTGCGCTTTTTGACCGAAAGATAATCAATGCCGAAAAGCGAGATTTTCTTTCGGGCCAGAAACTCCGCCGCCTCTCCGCCCAAATAAACATAATCATCGTAAAATTTTTCAAACCCTCTCTGGGAATTTCTTGTCTTAACTAAAATCCGCTCGCCTTTTTTGACTTTTTCTTTTTTAAAATCCTCAATGCCAATCGCTTCTTTTATATGCGTCATATCCAATATGCGGCACTTGCCGACAACTTTGTTCAAATCAGCTTTATCAACCCCCGCGCCGTTTTCAAAAACATGTTTCGGCGCATCCATATGCGTCCCGGTATGCGACCCTATGGCAATTTCCGAATGTGTTGACGTCTTTCCTTTGATTGTTTTTATATTAACCTCCGGATTGCCCGGGTAAATAATCGTATTTTTATGCAGAGACAGTGAAATATCAATCACTCTCATAATTATTTTTTCACCTCGTGCCCGCCAAACATATTGCGCATCGCGGATAATACTTGTCCGGAAAAACTAGGCTTTTCTTGAGATTGAATGCGGAAATTCAGCGCGCCTTCTATGATAGGCGCGGGAACGTCCAAATCTTTGGCCGCTTCCACCGTCCACAAACCCTCTCCGCTGTGCGACACCTTGCCGGAAATTTCATCCAGGTTTTCGCCGTATTTTTCAAAACCGGCTTTGAGCCAGCCGATTAAACGAGATTCCACCACGCTCCCATGGTTATATAAATCTGTTACTTTGGTCAAATTTAAAGCGAAATCGGATTTTTTCATTATCTCAAACCCTTCAGCAATCGCCTGCATCATACCGTATTCAATCCCGTTATGAACCATTTTCACAAAATGTCCGGCGCCGGACTTGCCCATATAACCGTACCCGTTTTCAACAGAAATATCGTGAAAAAGTTTTTCATACTTATCAAACAATTCTTTCCGGCCGCCCGCCATCACGCAAGCGCCGTTTTTCGCTCCGCCCGGCCCGCCGCTTACACCCGCGTCCAAAAATCCAACGCCTTTGGCCTCAATTTCTTTCGCCCGTCGCATTGATTCTTTATAAGGAGAATTGCCTCCTTCTACGATAGTGTCGCCTATCTCAAGAAGCGGAATTATTTCAGCCAAAACGCTGTCCACCGCCTGATGGGGCGTCATAATCCAAATCGTCCGCGGCACCGGCAAAAAAGAAACCAACTCGGCGATTGAACCGGCTCCTTGCGCGCCTTCCGACGAAATTTTCTTCACCGCCTCCGTGTTGGGGTCATATGCGACGACATTATGTCCCTTTTCCAAAAGGCGCGAAACCATCCCATACCCCATTTTTCCCAAGCCGATGTAACCTAATTTCATAATTTACGTTTAATATCTTATATTATTTCATTATACTCTCTGCGGTATTATTTAGCCACTAAAAATTATCCACAGGTTTGGGATTGAAACCTATTTACAAATTTTTTATACTTGCTACAAATATAGCGTCGAAACTTTATTTAATAAATAATTTAATAAATATGGACGATTTAATAAGAGCCAACGCTCTATTAATAAGCGAGGAAGAAGACTTGGAGGAAGATGTGTCTGGCGAAGAAGTTTTTAAAGACGAGGAAGAGGACAGCGATGATATGGATATGAGCAGTTGGGAAAACTAATCCGCCAGCTGGCGGAAAAAACTAAAACCGGTTTACGAAACCGGTTTTAGTTTTTTTATTTCTGTTTTTTTGATACAATATCGTTATTATGTCCAAAAAACAAAAGAGCCTGCCCGCCGAAGAGGCGGGAAAGAAACTTTTCAAAATACTCGTCGGGGTATTCTCTTTTTTGCTGGCCGTTTTTATTTTCACCGGAACAGTCGTCGCTTTCTGGATAGCCACGCTCAAAATTCCCGACGCCGGTTCTTTAAACGACCTCAAAGTCGCCCAATCCACGAAAATTTACGACCGGACGGGCAAAATAATTCTTTGGGACATCCATAGCGACATCCAAAGGACGGTAGTGCCTCTGGCCGACATTTCCCGCCATATCAAAAACGCCACTATCGCCATTGAAGACTCTTCTTTCTACCAACATAGAGGCATTGATTTTTCTGGCATTTTAAGGGCAACATTGGTCAATCTCAAATCGGGCAAATTGAGCCAAGGCGGCTCCACCATCAGCCAGCAGTTGGTCAAAAACACCCTGCTGACCACCGACAAAACTTTCGCCCGAAAAATAAAAGAAATAATTTTGACGCTGAAAATTGAGAAAAAACTTTCCAAAGACAAAATTCTGGAACTGTATCTGAACGCCGTCCCTTACGGCGGAAGCAATTACGGCATTGAGTCGGCCAGCCGTAATTTTTTCGGCAAAAACGCTTCCGACATCAGCTTGGCCGAAGCCGCTTATTTGGCCAGTTTGACCAAAGCGCCAACTTACTACTCCCCTTACGGCAACCACCAAGAAGAATTAACCAAAAGAAAAGATTTGATTTTAAGCAAAATGACCGAGTTGGGCTTTATCACCCCCGAAGAAGCCGAGAGCGCCCAAAAAGAAAAAGTTATTTTCCTGAACAAAGGACAAAATTCCGTCAAAGCGCCCCATTTTTCCGTCTACATCCGGTCGTATCTGGAAGAAAAATACGGCAAGGATGTCGTGGAGCAGGGCGGATTGAAAGTCGTTACGACGATAAATTATTCTTTGCAGGAAAAAGCCGAGCAGATAGCCGCCAAATACGCCAAAGAAAACAAAGAAAAATTCAACGCTTCCAACAACAGCATCGTGGCGATAGATCCGAAAACAGGGCAAATACTGGTGATGGTCGGCTCCAAAGATTATTTCAACCAGGAAGACCAAGGCAACTTCAATGTGGCTTTGGCCCACAGACAGCCCGGCTCGGCCATCAAGCCGTTCGTCTACGCCGCCGCTTTTAAAAAAGGCTATTCTCCCGACACGACTGTCTTTGATGTCCAGACCGAATTCAATCCCTCTTGCCTAGATAAATATGCCGCAACGACAACCTCTTCTTCCTCCTCGTCGACACCGGACTTCGACGAGAAAGACGAGTGTTATATGCCGGAAAACTACGACCACAATTACCGCGGGCCGGTAACTCTGCGCGACGCCCTCGCCCAATCTTTGAATGTCCCGTCCGTGAAAACGCTTTACTTGGCCGGCATCCGCGATTCTTTGAGCTTAATGAAAGATATGGGCATTGATTCCCTGACTGATCCCGACCGCTACGGACTGACGCTGGTTCTTGGCGGAGGCGAAGTGAGCCTACTGGAAATGACGGGGGCTTACGCCGTTTTCGCCAACAACGGCGTCCGAAATCCGCCCGCCGGCATCCTGAAAGTGGAAGACAAAAGCGGAAACATCTTGGAGGAATACCGCGACGAATCCAGACAAGTCTTGGACAAAAACATCGCCTTGACCATAAGCAATGTTTTATCCGACAATAAGGCTAGAACGCCGGCCTTCGGCGCCAGCTCGCCCTTATACTTCCCCGACCGGCCAGTGGCGGCTAAAACCGGCACCACCAACGACTACAAAGACGCTTGGGTGCTCGGCTACACGCCCAGCCTCGCCGTCGGCGCCTGGTTTGGCAACAACGACAACACTCCGATGGAGAAAATGGTGGCCGGGTTCATCGTCGCCCCGATGTGGAACGAATTTTTAAACGAAGCCCTCAAAGACCTGCCGAAAGAAGAATTTGAAAAGCCGAAGAAAACAAAAGGCAACAAACCGTTTCTAAACGGCCAATGGCTGGGCGGGCAGACTTATCTGACGGATAAAATTTCCGGCAAGCTGGCGACGGAATTCACCCCGCCGGAGCTGGTGGAGGAAAAAGTTTTGACTCAAATTCATTCCATTTTGTACTGGCTGGACAAAAATAATCCAAGCGGAGAAAAACCGGCCAATCCGGAAAACGATTCCCAGTTTAGAATGTGGGAAATTCCCGTCCGAAGATGGGCGGAAAGCGCCAACATCAAAGACCAGACGGAAAACGATATCCCGAAAGAGAACGACGATGTTCACAAACCGGAATACGCCCCGGTTCTTAAAATAGAATCTCCCCAAGAAAACCAGACATACGCTTCCACAAGCGACCTCACCATAAAGTTTTCCGCCAAAACCGGCAAATTCCCTCTCGGCCAGGCCGACTTGTATTTCAACAACAACTATCTCGGCTCGTTGAGCCAAGAGCCATATCTTTTCACCTTTCAGCCAAACCGGTTTACGAAGTCGGTTTTGGAAAATTCGGAGATAAAGATAATCGCCTATGATAAAGTGAGGAACAAGAGCGAAACGAAAATACCAGTAAAATTTTGAATTTCCAATTTTGAATTTTGAATCAAATTAGAATTTTTTAATTTTGAAACTTAAGCTTTTAGTGAAGAAATTATTTTCCCGAAAATCAAGGTTAATTCTTGGCATTCTTTCCAAAGATTTCTTGCTTCTTCTTTTTTATCAGGCTCGCAGATTGATATCATTCTTAACCAATGTTTTGTTTCTTGAGATTCTTTTTTGCAAATGTGGATTTTGTTTCTAAAGTCTTTCTTGGAGCTGGCCGCATTCGCCTCCATATAATTCGCGCCTATACTTGTCGCTGAACGAACAAATTGAGATATCATCGGCCGGCTGACAGAATTTTCTTTTATTTTTTTGCAAAACAATATGCTGTTTTCTCCAAGTTTGGCCGTTCTTTCTTCTAAATCATAATTATTTCTAGTTTCTTTCATTTTTTGTTTAATTTAAAATTCGTCATTCAAAATTCATTCAAAATTCATTCAAAATTCAAAATTAATAATTCAAAATTGTCGTTTCGCTTAGAACGACATAAACCCTCCTCCTGAAATACCGATGAGTGACGGGAACGAGTTAGCCAGCGAAGTATAGAGAGTGTTGAAAGCGGATATGAATGGAGAGACGTAAGTATCAGTGGAAGTGAAAATTGTCCGGTATTGCAAGTAGCGGTTGTTGGAGGATGTGATAGTGGATGATGAAGAAGCGGTGAGGTAGTTGGTATTGTAACGGAAGTCGTCCAGGTAGACGGTGCGGCCGCCGGCGCCGTTGGTGGGACGGATGGTTAAGTTGGTGACGGCGTCTCTGGTGGTGGTGGCGGCGCCGGTGATATCAAAGTATTCTCTTTGCCATTTGAAGACGGTGGCGGCCGGCGAATAGCCGTTGCCGGAGGGGAAAGTGGAGCCGGAGTCCCAAGATGGAACAGTGACAGCTCCGGTGGATGTGTTGATGGCGTTGACCGTCCCTTGGGCGGTATATTCCGTCCCCCCTAGATTTTCTTTGATGATTATTTTGTCGCCGAGATACAAGCCGGATGTTGTAGCCGATAATCCCGAAGTGGTGGCGGTAAGGGAGAAGTTGTAATCAGTGCTGTTGGAGATTAAATCCGATGGTTGCAAGGTGGCGCCGAAGTCTATGGTGATGGGGTGAGAACGCAGACCGTATTCGTAGGCTTGGCGGATCTGGTCGGCGGTGAGGGCGATGCCTTTGATGATGCGGAGTTCGTCGAGGTTGCCGTTATGATAAACAGTGGCACAAGTATCAGTACTGGCGCCAATTTCCACTCTACTGTTCCCGTTTGGCATTGGCTCTATGGTGCTTAAGGCATCCACAACGCCATTTATGTATATTTTAGTATTGGTTCCATCCCTGGTAAATGTAATGTGTGACCACTTTCCAGTACTAATTGCGGTGCTCGACTGCAATTCGTTAGACCCCAAAAACCCTATGGCAACTTTACTGCTGGCGGTAACCGAGTATATACCTCCATAACTACCCCCGCAAGCAACCACAGTACTATTTTTCAACGCCAAAATTCTGGGCAATGAGGCGGCATATGATATAGGGTACATCCAAAAATCTATAGTATATATTCCAGTGGCTCCTAAATTAAAATCAGAAAATGTGTCTGTATAAAAATAATCACTTGAACTCCCACCAAAAGTTATGGCGTTCCCGATCTTCCCTCCGCCTGCCGTTCGGGCGTTGCCATTGGCGGTGATGGTTTTGCCGGAGAAACTGGAATCTTTGATGCTGGTGGAAGAGGCGATTTCGTCGCCTTTGATATAGAGGACGGTGGTGGTGGAAAGGGCGAGGGTGGAGCTCGCCAGTTCGTAGTTGGCGAAGTCGCTTTCGCCGATCATCGCTTCCAGGAACGTTCCGGTCCTATCCGCCGCAATCCAAAACGGCAGTTTTGTTTGGGCGGACAAGTCCGTGGACGAAACTTGCCTTGTCAAATGATGATTCGCCCCCATCCGATAAGTCTCGGCGATTTCGTCGGGGGATAAAACCCGGTTTAAAACCCGAACCTCGTCTATAACACCATTAAAATAACTTGTGCCACCAGTGAAAGCTCCTATGTATGAAGATATGACGGTAGTATTAAGAGTTTTTGCGGCGCTATTATCCAGAACACCATTAACATACATTTTTACCGTTGTTCCATCGTAGGTTGTGGCAAAATGATACCATTGATTGGTTGAGAGTGTCGCGTTGCCAGTAATATCATCCACACATCCGGCAAAATAAGCCTTGCCGGCGCTCGTAACCCCTAACGCAAAAGTGTCGCTTCCTTGGCAACTATTGTGTCCATATGAATATATGTAAGTATTGCCGCCTCCGAAAGAATCTGCCTTCGCCCATGCTTCTATTGTCCTAGCGTTCGCTCCGGATGGTAAACTTGCTGGCGGATTGTTTGATACTTTATCACTCGTCCCGTTAAACTTCCTGGCTTTGCCGAAGATGCCGTCCACGATAGTGGTGCCGGTGGTGGTGGCGTCGTTATTATTTGCCGTTTCGTCGTAAAGATAAGTGCCGGTCGTCGTTCCCGTTTCCTCCATATGCCACAGGGCGACGGTGTTGCCGTCCACTTGCGGCGCGCCGAGGGTGAGCTTGGTGGAGCCGGAGCCTTCTTGCTTGATGGTGGTTTCGTTTTCCGCCTTGACATTGCTTCCGTAAGCTCTTGGCGGAGGGGTGAAGTTTGATGTCCAGCGAGCGATGCCTTTGGAAATGCGGAGTTCGTCCAGAGAGCCGTTGAGGTAACCTCCAGTTCCACCTTGTTCGGAAGCAATATAAACAGTGCCAGCTAAATCTCCAACATCATTAGTTCCGAAAGTGGTAGTTTCAGTTAATACCTGCGAAACACCGTCAATAAACATTAATCCGGTAGTCCCGTTACGAACAAAAGTAATGTGATACCAATTGCCGGCAGACGGAGACCAGTTATTACTCATAATATAATCTCCTTTCGTCACTCCTCCATTTTTGAAAAACATCCGTAATTTATTAGTGGTAATATCTTTACGAAATTGATAAGTAGAATTTCCATCATATGGGTCTATCGTTTGGCCGAAAAAGTTTTGTTCACCGCCTATAGCATTAAATCTAACCCAAGTATCTATTGTAAAATTTCCCGTTCCAAAATTCCAATCATCGCTGTCCGGCACAGTTAAATAATCCCCCGTGCCGTCAAAGAGCGCCGAACCTCCGCCGAATTTGGAATATGCGGTGTCCACTTGGGCGTTGCCGTTGGCTGTAATGGTATGGGTGGTGGTAGCGCTGTTGGGGAATGAGGTGGCGGCGTCGGTTCCGTCCATGTGGAGCAGGAGTTTGGTGTAGCCGTCTATCTGCTCGGGCGCGTTCCAATTTGCTTTGTCGCTGTCCATTGATAAAAGTTGCGTCTCTCCCGTCGTCGGCTTCCATGCCTCCCAAGTGCCGTCGTTGGGGTCGCTGGTGGCGCCGGTTCTGGTTTGGATTTCTATGTTGCCGGCATTGTAGTTGGAGAGGATTTCGGAAGCGGAAAGGGCACGGCCTTTGTAGACGCGCAAAGAGTCAAGGATGCCATTAAGATAATTTGTTGTCCCGTGCAAACCAATATTTACATTAGCCGCGTGATCAGTTAGCGAATCGCTGTCTGTTACGGAAGCTATACTAATGCCATTGCGATAGATATTAAAACTTGAGACGTTCTTTACAAGAGCAATATGATACCAAACACCCGGAGACCACCCGCTATTTGACATTTGAGCAAAAGACACAGTAGCGGCGGCGCCGTTATAATCTTCAAAACCCAAACCCTCACTATCAGTAAAATTGGCTCTTAAATACCAGTAATGAGTCGCGTCAACATATTGTCCGATTATGCCATTTCTACTGGAAATAGCTGAAAAATTCACCCATGTTTCTATACTAAAATCCCCACTCCCAAAATTCCACCCATCATTATCTCCCACGCTCACATAATCATTACTCCCGTCAAACATCAGCGAACCCGCGCCCCATTTTTTGTTGTTGGCGGTCCAGCCGGTGGTTGTGGTGGCTTGGTCTTGGGAGGCGGTGTAGGAGAAGCCGTTGAGGGTGCCGTCTAGAGCCGCCGTGCCTTCGGCGTTGTCGGCGGTTGTGCCGGAAGTTTCGTTGAAGTTCCACTGAGCGACGAGTCCGCTGGAATTATAGAGAGTTTCGCCATCGCCAGTTTTCACTCCGCCTTCGGTCCAGTTCAGCGTGTCCCACTGAACGCTGGCGGAAGCGTCCAAGACCGGCGAGGTATAGACGGCGTTTGGTCTTCTTGATGCCGCCGCTTTGATTTCTTCGGTGGTAAGCGCGCGGCCTTTAAGGATGCGGACGGAGTCGAGGTTGCCGTCAAAGTTCTGTTCAGTAGCCGCTCTTGATCCAACAAAAAGACCGTTAGTTAATCCTGTTAAATCTTTTCCTGTGACATCTTTCGGAGACCCGCTTATCTCTGAACCGTCTATAAAATAATGCAAATTGTTTCCTGAGCGCACAATTGCAAGATGATACCATTTATTAACTGATGGTACCCAATTAACTCTTAAGGTTGTACCTTTGATAGTCACATCTAAGCCGTCTGGTGTAGCACTTTCTGCTAAACCAATTGCAAAACCGTTTGCCCATGAATCATTGGCAAAAACACTTTGATCTTTTAAAGTGTTTGTCCTAATCCACATGTCAACAGTCCATGCCCCTGTTCCGAAATCCCAATCATCACTGTCGGGCACACTCAGATAATCCCCCGTGCCGTCAAAACTTGCCGAGTTGCCCAGGCCGAGTTGGGTAACATAGCTCGTCGTGCTGGCGTTGCCGTTGGCGGTGATAACTCTGGTGGTGGAAGCGTAGTCTTTGATGCCGGAGGTGGAGCCGTTGGCTTCGTTGAAGTGAAGCAAGAGGACGGTATAAGGGTCAAGAGTCGCTTCGGGATAGCTGGATTCCAGTTGGACAGCGGTGGTGGAAGCGTTGGCGATTCTGTTGTATTGGCCGTTGAATTCAGCCGATTCGTCATGGGTGATGGTGGGGTCTATGATGACGGGATAAACGCGGGACGGGTCGTTGAGCCAATCGGAAGAAGCGGAGAGGGTGAGTTGGTAAGACTGAGAGGGATTAATTTCTAATTTTGAATTTAGAATTTTGAATGAATTTTTGAATTTAGAATTTTGAAACAAAACAGAACCTTGCTTGTTGACAGGCAGGTCTTTGGTTTTGTATAAAGAAAAAATACTGGTAACTTTTTTAAAAATTGAAGTATTTAAAATTGATTCGAAATTAGAATTTCTAAATTCAAAATTGGAACGCTTGTTTACTTGATAACCTTTTGAATCTTTGGGAATTATGTCTATCCCTATGTCTTCCGAGCGTTGGCCACTCCCGTCTATCATAAACGGCTTGTCTATCTGGAAAAGGTAATTGTTTTGATTGTCGTAGAAATATATTGAACCGTCCGGTTGCTTGACGGGAATAGTATTTGTGTTGGAATTAAAGAGGAATTGTATTTGTTTTGAAATTGAGTCATTGAAAATTAGGTCATTCATTGGAAATTGGAAATTGGAAATTGGAAATTTTTTTAAGACTATTTCCTCTTTCACCCCAAACGGCAAATTTGTTATCTTGTATGCCGCATCTATATCCTCCGCGATGTTGCGGTAAAAAAGAGTCGGCGTATTCGGTTCTTTGCTGTTGGTTTCCAAAGAAACGGCGGTGGTGGAAGAAACTTGATTCATTGAGAATTCCAGAAAATGGTCGTCTTTCTGATACCGGACCGTGGGAACATTGGAACCTTTCTTTCCCAGATAAGCCGATATCCCCTTATCGGCTTTGGAATAAAACCATCCCTGCCCGCCAAAACCGACTTCGTAAACCGGTTTTGGGTTAAAGGCGTTTAATTTTAATTGAGAAAAAACCGCCAAAGTTAAAATCAGAGAGAAAAATAAAATGACAAAATTTCTTGTTTTCTCTTTAATCGTTCTCATTTTAAATTTTTTGATTTGACTTGACATTATTTTTGGTATTGCTATATTGTCTCCATAAACGGCTTCGGCCTCGATTCGCCGCAAGGCGAATCAGAAAATCAAAAAGCGGTCATAATCCACACAGGTCTATGCCCGCTTTTTGTATCTTCAAATAATTATCTTTTGAAATTATCCCCGCCTTATCAACCAATCGTTTGGCATCAAATAATCTAAGTTGGGAAAGTATGGCGACTCGCGGAAAATTATCTCCCAAATTAACTGTCTGATAAAATTTTCCTTCTTTAATTTTAGTAGAGAGAGGGAGCGCCCAAAAAACTTCATTATTAAATTTTTTGAATATCAAAACTGGCCGGGTAAATTCTTTACCTTTGCCGTCTTGTTCAAAACCAACATTGGCTCCGACGGAACACCACCAAACCTCGCGTTCGTGGAAAAATAATCTCTTTGACGATTTATCTATTTCTGTTTTTGCGTCATTCCATTTTTTAAAATCTTTTTTCATATTTGCATTTATCTAGTTTAAATTATTTTAACAGAAAAAACATAAACAAAACAGCGGATAAACGGCGGACTTATCCACAGTTTTCTAAAACCGACTTCGTAAACCGGTTTTAGGTGTTATAATGAAAAAATGAGAAAAACGCCTTTTGTCCCGGGAGAATATTATCACATCTACAATAGGACTATTTTGAGCGTTCCTGAATTTAAAGAAAAAAATAATTGCAACCGTTTACTTCAAGCTTTTTTACTCGCAAATTCCACAAAATCAGGCCAAGCTTTTGAATATCTAAGAAACAACAACAAACCGGTTTACGAAGCCGGTTTTGCTTTACTGCTTAATAATGCCCTTGAAATAGCCCGGGGCGGAGAAAAACTTGTTGATGTTTTGTGTTATGCGATTATGCCGGATCATTATCATCTTTTGATTAGAGAAGTAAAAGAAAAAGGCGCCACTGAATTCATAAGAAAATGCAACATCTCAATCGCTAATTATATAAACAAAACAAAAAATAGGAGGGGGGCTATTTTTGAGGGTCGTTTTAAATCAAAACACATTGATTCAAACGAATATCTCCGTCATCTTTCTTTGTATATCCACCTCAACCCCTTGGATTTTATCGCCGGAAAAGAGTGGCGAGAACATAAATTAGAAAATTTTAATGATTATAAAAATAAACTTTTAAATTATCCATGGTCAAGCTTGAGTTTTTTTCTCAACAATACGCCCAACGACATAATTTCCGGGCATGAAACAATAACCAGCCAATTTAAAAACCGCGACGATTATGAATTTTATTTGAAGAGTTGGACTAATGATTTTGCGGAAATTGACTTGTTTTTAGAGTAAAACCATCAAAACCGACTTCGTAAACCGGTTTACGAAGTCGGTTTTCTAGAATCTTAGGTCTTTGATTTTGTGGTTTTTTAATTTTTGGTTTATTTGATTGAGAATTTGTGTTTTGTTTAAAAATATTTCGTTTTTAAGGGATGGGTTATTGTTTTTTATGTATATTGTTCCGAAGCGAAACTCCGCGTCGTCCTCGGATAAATTGATGTTTAAAATTTCATTGAGCGCCTTAATAATCTCTTTCTGGTAAAATTTTCCCGGCGGAGAGATGATAAAAAATTTTTCCAGATATTTAGACACGCTGTTCCATGGCATATTTTTTTATTTTTTAGATTTTAGATTTGAGATTTTTAAACACTCATCGGCATTACCAAATATTGGAAAGTGTTGTCTTGGGCGCCGGTTACAAGAAGGGGTTTGCCTTCGCCGGAAAATCTTAAAATTATTTCTTCGGAATTAATATTTGGCAAGCAATCATAAATATATTTATGATTGAAAGTTATTTTCACACTTTCGCCGGTGACTTTCGCCGGTATTTTGGCTATATTTTCTCCGGATTCATTGTTGGAAGTTTTAATGGTGAAAAAACCATCTTCCGAGTTTACCGCCATATTCAGTTCGTTCAATTTTCCGGAAAATAAGCCGGAAATTTTCAAAGAATCAATAAAAAATTCTTTATTTATAATCACATCAGTAATGAATTTTTTTGGGATTATTTGGTTGTAATCCGGAAAAATTCCGTCCGTTAATCTGGAAATAAAAACGATATTGTCTTTTATTATATTTATTTGATTTTTATTGAATAAAATATCCATTTTCCCCTCTTTCCCTTCAAAAATCCTTATTATTTCCACCACTGTCTTAAAAGGAATTAAAATCGGGCCAAGTTCCGGAAAAAAGTGATTTATTTTTTTCTCCGCCAAACGGAAAGAATCTGTCGCCACAAAAGTAAGCATCTCGGCCTTACTGGAATATATATAAACTGAGGAAATTTCCGGTTTTATGGCGGATATGGCGCAAGAATAAAAGACTGTTTTAAGTCCGGATATAAAATCAAATACCGGCAAAGAAAATTTATTATCTTGTTTTAATTTCGGCAGGTTTGGAAAATCGTCGGCTGGTTGGCTTTTAATAAGAGTGGAGTTGTTGTTGGTGAAAATTATCAGATTATTATTTTGAACTTCCAGATTAATTTGGTCGCTTCCGGAAATATTAGATAAAAAACTATTAAAAATATTGGACGGAATGGTAATTCTGCCTTTACTTTCTATTTTTGCCGGAATTATTATTTCCGCGCCTATTTCAAGGTTAGTTGATGTTAATTTTAAATCTTTTTCATTGGCGTCTAATAATATATTGCTCAAAATCGGCAAATTTAAATTTTTTCCGGAAATTTTGTCGCAAATAGAAACAGCTTCTTTGAGATCTTTTTTTAAACAAATTAATTTCATTTTTTTAATTATTATATTAAATAAATCTTTTTATATATAAATTAATTATTATTATTATTATACCTGTGGATATGTGGATAAAATTATTTAACGGCTTTTAATAATAATTATTTTAAATATTTATTGTGTATATTTTTAATATTATCTGTGGTGTTTTTGATAATAAAAAAATAATCTGAAAAACATAAAATTTTTATCCACAACTTATTTTAATTTTATACACAAATTTTACACATATTATTTTAACTCTTTAAAATAATATCTCTTATATTATTTATTTCTTGTTCCAGTTTTTTGTCCATTTTTATGTCACAAGTTATTTTTTTATAAGCGTGAATGGCGGTGGTGTGGTCTTTTTGGCCCAATCTTCGGCCGATATAAGGATAAGGGGTGTTTAAGTCGTTTCTTAATAAATACATCGCTATTTGTCTTGGTTTGACAATCTCCTGCCTCCTTGTTTTTTCGCTTATGTTTTTTTCTTCAATGTTGTAATAATTGGCGATTATTTTAATCATTTGGTCGGCGGTTATTATTTTTAACGGCTTAATTTTTCTTTTCAAAACCTCTTCCACGTCGGCCAAACTTAAAATTCTCCCTCTTATTTTTGACTGCCCGATCACGGAATTAAGCGCCCCCTCAAGTTCGCGGATGTTTTCTTTGATATTTTGAGCGATAAAATCGGTTATTTCGTCGGGAATCAAATATCCTTTTTGCTGCATTTTAACCCGCAAAATAGCCATTCTTTCTTCCAGTGACGGCTGGGAAATGTCCACCATCATCCCCCCTTCAAAGCGGGATTTAAGCCGGTCTTCCAAGCCGACGATATATTGAGGAGGCTTGTCGGAGGAAAAAATAATTTGGTTGTTTCCTTCGTATAAGGCGTTGAAAATATGGAAAAATTCTTCCTGGATTTTAAGCTTGTCGGAAAAAAATTGAATATCGTCCACTATTAGAAGATTGTGTTTGCGGTATTTTTCTTTGAAAAGATGGATGGTTTTATTTTGGATGGAAAGGACATAGTCGTTGGCGAACTTTTCCGAAGTCAAATATTGGACTTTAATGGCCGGATTGTTTTTTCTTGTTTCGTTGCCGATGGCCTGGAGAAGATGGGTCTTGCCCAGGCCGACTCCGCCGTAAATAAAAAGAGGGTTGTAAAGATTGCCGATGCTTTTGGAAACAGCTATGGCGGCGGAGTGAGCCACTTCATTGAAAGAAGCCACCACGAACGAGTCAAAGGTGTATTTGGGGTTTAAGTTGGCTTCCGCATCGGTGTTTAACTCTTGGAAACCGAGTTGTTCCTCGTTGTTTTGCTGCCGCCTCTGGTTTTGTTTTTTATCTTTCGGCTCAATTTGCGGCGGCTTGGAAACGATCAGGTAATCGGCGTGGCGGATGCTTGGGTTGAGATTGCGGAGGGAGCTGATGACGAATTTGTAATACTTTGTGGACAGCCACTCTTTGGCGAAGTCGTTGGGCACATTTATAGTTATCACGCCGTCCTCGTATTTGCTTATGTAAGTGTCTCGAAACCATGTGGAAAAATTAGCCTTTGAAACATTCGGCTCTATCTCAAAAAGAGCGTCTTTCCATAATTTTTCAAAATTATCCAACATGGTTATTTCATTATACTTAAAGATTTTTTTAATCAAACTCGGGCAAAAGAGCTAAAAACCGCCATTAACTTAATATCTTGTGGATAACATGTTAATATTGATAAGATGTTGCTCAAAAAAAACAGGATTGATAAAAAGCTGTTTCCGGAGTTTATGAAAAAAGCAAAAACTTTTTCTTCGGAAAATCTTAGTTTGAAAGTCGCTTATAATTGCCCGAAAGATAAAGCTTTCGCCTTTGTCGCTTCTTTAAAGGTATCTAAAAGGGCGGTGGAACGCAATAAGCTGAAAAGAAGAGCGAGGGCGATAACTTATCCCCTGCTTAAAGATGTTTCCTCTGGAATTTGCGCGGCGGTCTTTTTCAAGCCCTCTATAATCGGCAAGAAATACGCCGAAATAAAAGACGAGCTGATAAGCCTTTATAAAAAAGCGAAAATAATATAGAATAAGCGGTATGTCTTATTTATATAACTTAGTTTTCTTTGAACCTTTATTAAACGGACTGGCTTTGTTGATAAAATATATTCCCCTTCACGATATGGGGCTGGCCATTATCCTTCTCACTGTGGCGGTGCGGTTTATAATTTTGCCTTTCACCCACAAATCAACCGTTACCCAGATAAAAATGAAGAAGTTGGAGCCGGAGTTGAGGGAAATAAAAAATACCCACAAGAACGACTCGCAGGCGCAGGCGAAAAAGACGATGGAGCTTTACAAGAAGCACGGCATCAATCCCGTAGCCGGCATTCTGACTCTTTTCATCCAAATTCCCATTATCTTTGCTTTGTATAAGGTTTTTTTGGGCGGAACGACTTTTGATCCGGCCCATCTTTACTCCTTCGTCGCCGTTCCGGAATTCGTCAGCGTCAAATTTCTCGGTCTTATTGACGTAACCCAAAAAAGCTACATAATGCCGATTTTGGCGGCCTTAACCCAATTTTACCAGATGAAACTGGCCATCCCGCCCATTAAAAAAGAAGACATGGGCAACAGTTTCAAAGATAATTTAGCCAGAAGCATGAACGTCCAAATGAGATACGTTATGCCGTTTTTTATATTTTTTATCGGCTTGAAGCTTTCTTCCGGCATCGCTCTTTACTGGACGACGATGAATATTTTTGCTATAGTGCACGAAGCTATTGTGCGGAAAAAAGCCGGCAAAATATATGGAGAACCAAACAAAAATAATATCAGCCCTGCTGGAGGAACTGCTTGAAAAAATGACCGTTATCGGCCAAGTTGAATGCTCGGAAATGGACGGCGGACCGGTTTTCACCATTAAAACAAGAGAAGCGGGCATATTGATAGGAGAAGATGGAAAGCACCTGGTAGCCCTGAGCCACATTGTCAAAAAAATGGCTGAAAACAAGCTCAAAAAGGACAATTTGGAGGACTTGCCCTTTCTTTTGGATGTCAACGATTACCAAATGAAAAGAATTGAAGAGTTGAGAAACGTCGCCCGAATGAGCGCCCAAAGAGTCATATTTTTTAAAAAAGAACTGGAAATGGAGCCGATGTCGGCTTACGACAGAAGAATAATTCACTCCGTTCTAGGCAGTTATCCGGACATTAAGACGGAAAGTGTCGGAGACGGATTTGACAGGAGGGTGGTGATTAAACCCATCAATTAAAACAAAACCGACTTCGTAAACCGGTTTACGAAGTCGGTTTTAAAGACTATGATTGAAATAAGACTTTTGCCCAATTCGGAAGTGGAAATAATCGGCGAAATATCGGCCGAGCTTTTTATGTCCGGCCGAAATGCGGCCATGAAAGAGTTTTCCGAAAAAGTGGAAATGGCCGGTTTCCGGAAGGGAAAAATTCCCGAGGATATAATGATTAAAAACTTGGGGATGCAAGTTGTTTTGGAAAAAATGGCCGTTATCGCGCTGGAAAAGGAGTATCCGAAAATAATAAGCGAGCACAAAATCAAAGCCATCGGCCGGCCGGAAATAACGCTGACTAAAGTGGCCGAAAACAATCCGTTGGGGTTTAAGATAAAAACATCCGTTTTGCCGGAGGTAACCCTTCCCGATTATAAGGGCATTGCTCAAAAAGTGATGGCTGGCAAAGAAGATGCGTTTGCCACTGACGAAGACGTAAGCAAAACAATTGAGTCTTTAAGAAAATCCAAAGCTGTAAAAAAAGAAACAGACGGCAAGGCCGAGGAATCTTTACCGGAATTATCGGACGAATTCGCCAAGTCTTTGGGAAACTTTGAAAATATGGACGCATTGAAAAACACGATACGGCTGAACATAACCGAAGAAAAGAAGATGAAAGAAAAAGAGCGAAGAAGAATGGAAATTTTGGAAAAAACGGCGGAAGAAATCAAGCAAGACATGCCGAAGTTTCTGGTGGAAGCGGAAAAAGACAAAATGGCCGAAGAAATGAAGAGAAACATCAGCCAAATGGGCATGAAATGGGACGACTATTTGAAACACATCAAAAAAACGGAAGAAGATTTAAAGAAAGATTGGGAAAAAGACGCCGCAAAAAGGGTAAAATACGGATTGATTCTTGACCAAATGGCGGAACAAGAAAAAATAGAAGTGCCGGCCGATGAATTGGAAAAAGAAACGGCGGCGATGATTGAATATCATAAAAACATGGGTCAAAATTTGGACAAAGAAAGAGTGAAACATTATCTCTCCGGCATAATGCGAAATGAGAAACTGTTTCAAATGCTGGAAAAAGAATGAGAATAGTAAAAAGAAAAAGCAGGGTGTCGAATCCTGCTTTTTAAGCCCAGAGCCGTGCAAAGAAGGTTTGTTAGATTTGCTTTGCAGTGTCTGATAACCTGCGGTCATCTAACAAAACCTTTCTATGAAACTTCTTTTCAATTTTTTGAGCTATTCTTTTTTCAAAATTAACATCTTCTGTCTTTCTCAACTCATCTGGTCGTTTAGTTTCCACACAACACCTCCTTTCTTCAAAATGTTTTAAAAGGGCTAAATCAAAAGACTAATATAAACAATTAAGCATAAAAAGTATTTCCTGTCAAATTTGACGGAGGCGAATATTTAATATACATTAAAATCATGAATTACAGATTTACCACCATTATAAACAAGGAAGGCAAATGGTATAACGCAAGATGCGCTGAATTGGGCGTGGTCAGTCAAGGAAAGACAATAGAAGAAGCGCAAAAAAATCTGATAGAAGCAACAGAGCTTTATTTAGAAGACGAGCCGAGTGTTAAAAAATACCTTTCAAAAACCTCTTCAATAATAACCACTTTTGAATTGGCCAATGCGTAAGCCGTTATCGGGCAAAAAAGTCATTTAAGTTTGACGCAGTTTGATTATTCCGTTATATTTTAATCATTATGTTAATACCCACAGTAATAGAGAAATCGCAGTTCGGGGAAAGGGCTTATGATATCTACTCCCGCCTTTTGAAAGAAAGGATTATTTTTCTTTCCGGGCCGATAAGCGACGCCACGGCCAATACCGTCATTGCCCAACTTCTTTTCCTCCAGCACGAGGATCCTAAAAAAGATATTTACTTATATATAAATTCCCCTGGCGGTTCGGTTACGGCCACCTTGGCGATGTACGACACGATGAGGCACATCAAGCCGGATGTTTCCACCATCTGCGTCGGCATGGCCGCTTCGGGAGCCGCCGTTATTTTGGCCGCCGGAGCCAAGAGCAAGAGATTCGCCTTACCCAACGCCGAAGTAATGATCCACCAAGTGATGGGCGGAGCGGAAGGTCAGGCCACGGAAATAGAGATAACGGCCAGGCATATGATAAAAATCAAAGACCGGCTCAACAAAATTCTCTCCGACGCCACCGGCCAGCCGATCAAGAAAGTTGAAGCCGACTCCGACCGCGATTTTTATATGGACGCTGAAGAAGCAAAGAAATACGGAATGATAGACTCGGTGCTCAAAGAAAAAAAGGTTTAAATTCTTCCTATCAAACTTTTGCCGGTCATTTCGGGTGGTGTTTCCAATCCTAATAATTCCAAAACTGTCGGGGCGATATCGGAAAGCGTTCCCGCCACATCTTTGTATTTTTGGCCAATCGTTTTCCCGCCGAGCGACTCGGGTGATTTGAAATCTTGGCCTATCAAGAAAAATGGCACGGGATTCAGGGAATGTTTGGTTTTGTTTTCTCCGGAAAATTTATAAATTTTTTCCTCGGCGTTGCCATGGTCGGAAGTGATGATTGTTGCCCCGCCTAGCTCCAAAACCTTGGAAGTGATTTTGCCAATGCACTCGTCCACTTTTTCTATGGCGTGAGCTGTCGCCTCAAAGTCTCCGGTGTGTCCGACCATATCGGCATTGGCGAAATTGACGGCGATAAAATGATATTGGCGCAAGCTTTCCAGCACATTTTCCGTTATTTTGTCCGCCGACATTTCCGGCGCCAGTTCATAGTGTCCGCCGGATGGCGACGGCACCAAAATCCTGTCTTCGCCCTCAAAAGACGCTTCCGCGCCGCCGTTTAAAAAGTAAGTGATGTGGGCGTATTTTTCCGTTTCGGCGATATGCAGCTGTTTCAAACCGGCGGCGGAAATAATTTTAGCCAGCGGGTTTTCAACTTCGGCGGATTTGAAGGCGGCCGGACAAGAGTTGTCGGAAAAACACGGCAAACTTTTGTCGTACTCGGTCATAGTCGTAAAAAATAAATTTTCCAGCTTTTTTCTGGGGAAAAACTGGAAGGTGTCGTCAACAAAAGATTGGGTCAGCTGGCGAATGCTGTCTTCTCGGAAATTAAAGACAATCACGCTGTCGCCGCCTTTGATTCTCCCCTCTTTATTTGAGACAACTCCAGCTTCCACGGCATCATCGTTCAAATCTTTGGCGTAATTGCTTTTTATGTATTCGGAAGCGGAATAAAAAGAGTTTCCCTTGCCTTCGGTAAAAAGTTCGTAAGCCTTCCTTGTTTTTTCCCAGTCGCCGTTTCTGTCCATGGCGTATCCCCGGCCGATGATGGACGCTATTTTTATATCCGGGTAATTTTCCGCCAGATTTTTTTCCAGCTCGGCGTAAAAATCACCCCCCTCTTTTTTATAAGCGTCTTTTCCGTCGGTGAAAAGATGAAGATAAGCCGGCAAGTTGTTTTGCTTGGCCAGATCAAGCAGAGCTTGCAGGTGCTCAAAATAAGCGTGAACGGTGCCGGTGGAATACAGCCCCATAAAATGAAGCTGTCCGCTTTTTTTCTTTATGTGGCCTATGGATTTTACAAAGGCTTCGTTTTGAAAGAACGAGCCGTCTTTTATGGCGGAAGATATTCTAGGCAGATAGTTGTGGATTATTTTCCCCGCGCCGATGGTCAAATGTCCCACCTCGCTGTTTCCTGACTCGCCCCACGGCAAGCCGACGGCGATTCCGGAAGCTTGCAGTGTCGTGAAAGGAAAATGTTTTTCCATCTCGGCAAAATTGGGCTGACTGGCGGCTTCCCAAGTGGAAATTGACTTTTCTTCCGGCACGCCGAAACCGTCTATGATGACAAGAACGACCGGGCGGTAATTTTTTTTCATTACCCCATTTTACCACACATTTTTAAAAACTGGACAAAAAGAACCGAATTTAGTAGTATAAAAATGTAATTTTATTGATTTAATTTTTTAGTCTTATGTTCAATTTTATTCCTTTGTTGGAACCGAGCATAGTACTTACCCAAATTTATGAACCTAACCAAAGTGTTTCTTTTGGCCGGTTTTTCCGGCTTGGGCGGGCTGGCAATTGGATATTTTTTCCATATGCTGCTCTCCTTGCAGAAAAAAAATTCCGCGGACTTAAAGACAAAACAGCTTCTTCTTGAGGCCAAAGACAAAGCCCAATCCGTTACGGAAGAAGCCGCTAAAAAAGCGCAACAAATTTTAGACAGCGCCAAGCAGGAGGAAAAAAACTCCCTTATTCAGACGCGCAAGCTGGAAGAAAGGATTTTACAAAGAGAAGAAAGCCTGGAAAAGCAAAGGCTTGGCATAGAGAAATCAAACACGGAGATACAGGACAATATAGAAAAACTAAAGAAAAAGAAAGAAGAAATAGAAGGCATTGAACGGCAGAAGATGATTGATTTGCAGAAAGTCGCTTCTATGACCGAAGAAGAAGCCAAGACCGACCTTCTGAAGATGACGGAAAAAAAATACGAAGAGGATATTCTTGGACGCATAAAAAAATTGGAATCTTTGGGGCGGGACGAGTTTGAAAAAAGAGCCCGCGACATACTGGTAACCGCCATTCAAAGGCTGGCTTCTTCCACCGCTTCGGAAGTGACCACCACGACCGTCCCGATTCCCTCGGACGACCTCAAGGGCAAAATCATAGGCAAGGAAGGGCGAAACATCAGGGCGCTGGAAAGAGCGGCCGGTGTGGAAATTATCGTGGACGACACTCCCGGTTCAATCGTTATTTCCGGTTTTGATCCGGTCCGAAGGCAGACAGCTCGAGTAGCTTTGGAAAATCTTATCTCGGACGGGAGAATTCAGCCGGCCAGAATTGAAGAGGTGGTGGAAAAAGCCAGAGCGGAGGTGGAAAAAACCATCAAACAGAAAGGAGAAATGGCCGCCTACGAAGCCGGAATAATCGATTTGGATCCCCGCCTCTTGACTGTTTTGGGCAGGCTTTATTTCAGGACCAGTTACGGGCAGAATGTCTTACAGCACTCCATTGAGGCGGCTCATATCGCCGGAATGCTGGCTTCCGAATTGAAAGCGGATGTCAATGTGGCCAAAAAAGGGGCGTTGCTTCACGACATAGGCAAAGCCATGGACCACGATGTCCAAGGAACTCACGTTGAAATCGGCAAAAGAATCCTTCAGAAATTCAATATTGACGAGAAAATAATCAAGGCGATGCAGTCTCATCACGAGGAATATCCGTTTGAGACGACGGAGGCGGTGATAGTGCAGGTGGCCGACGCCATTTCCGGCGCCAGGCCGGGAGCGAGAAGGGATTCTTTGGAAAATTATCTCAAGCGATTGGAAGATTTGGAAAATATCGCCAAATCGTTCGGCGGCATAGAAAAAACTTACGCCATTCAAGCCGGCCGGGAGATAAGAGTTTTCGTGATGCCGGAGAAAATATCCGACCTGGAAGCCAAAAAAATGGCCAGAGACATAGCCGACAGGATAGAAAAGGACCTCAAGTACCCGGGAGAAATAAAAGTGAACGTGATAAGAGAAAGCCGGGTGATTGAATACGCCAGATAGCAACTCGCGCTTGCTATTGCCTAAAATATGGCTTTGTATATAATAAACAGTAATATTAACAGGGTCGAGTTTTAAAAAATAAAGACATTAAACATAAATTTATGAATAAAGCAGGAATAGCAGACGCGGTTCACGCTGTTGTCGGAGGCACAAAAACAACAGCCGAACAAGCGGTGGAAAAAGTCATTGAGGTTATAATCGGTTCTTTGAAGAAAGGAGAAGAAGTTTCTATCGCCGGACTCGGCATTTTTTCCGTCAAGGAAAGAGCGGCCAGGCAAGCGCGAAACCCGAGAACGGGAGAAGCGATAAGCGTCCCGGCCATGAAAGTTCCGAAATTCAAGGCCAGCAAGCACCTCAAGGATGCTGTTAAGTAGTTTTTAATTCGCCAGTTGGCGGACTGCAAAAAACAAACCGTCCCGCTCAAGAGCGGGACGGTTTGTTTTTTGATATACTCAAATCAATGAATATAAAAGAATTACATCAGCAGTTTCTGGAACATCTTGAGGTGGAAAAAGGCCGTAGTTTGAAGACGATTGAAAATTATGACAGATATGTAAAGAAATTTTTGGAATTTGCCAAAATCAGCTCCCCTTCCCGCATAGACGACGAGCTGGTCAGAAAATATCGGCTTTTTCTTAATCGGGAAGAAAAAAGCAACGGCGGAAATTTGGATAAAAAAACGCAAAATTATTATCTGATCGCTTTGCGGGTATTTCTGAAATATCTGGCCAAAAGAAATATCGCTTCTCTGCCGGCGGAAAGGATAGAATTGGCCAAAACTCCCCAAAGAGATTTGGATTTGATAACGGAAGAAGAATTGCGGAGATTACTTGATGCGCCGCTTAAAGAAAGCGCTCGTTCGGCAAAGCAAAATTTTTCGCGCTTTACCCTTCCCCGAAGCGGGGCGGGCTCCGACGCGTCTCAAAATTTTGCTTTGCCGAACAGCTTAATGGCTTTGCGCGACAAAGCGATTCTTGAACTTCTTTTTTCCACCGGATTGCGCGTTTCCGAGCTTTGCGCGCTTAATCGCGATTCTTTTGGAGAGGCCAAAAACGGCGAAATTTCCATCCGAGGCAAAGGCGGCAAAATAAGAGTTGTTTTTATTTCAGATACAGCCAAACAGGCTGTCAAAAATTATTTAGATAAAAGAACGGACACGGAAGAAGCGTTGTTTCTCCTCACTCCCCGCTCCGTGGAACGGATGATAAAACAACGCGCCATAGAAGCCGGAATTTCCAAAAAAGTGACGCCTCATATAATCCGCCATTGTTTTGCCACCGACTTATTATCCAACGGCGCCGACATTCGCTCCGTCCAAGCCCTCCTTGGCCACTCCAACATCGCCACCACTCAAATTTACACCCACGTGACGGATAAACAATTAAGAGATGTGCATAAAAATTTTCACGGGAAAGGGAGGAAATAAAAAAAGAAAATTAAATTTTAGACACAATGTCCATAAAATTTTCTATATCTTTTATGTCATGATGAATGATTTTATAAACCAAATCGTAGTTTATTTTATCGTAATCGTGGGCTACGGCGTTTCTAAAACCGGTCATACCAATCATTTTTTCCGTTAAATCTTGAGAGATAAGCCCTTCTTCGCGCAAAATATGGAAAGATTCCGCCATTGTGGTCGGCTTGCGAAAATTTTTATAAGCGATAACGGCCTCGGCCAAGTCTATGGTTGATTGAGCCGCCAAATACAGATACCTTTCAACCGCCCCTTTAATGTCAATATTGTTTTCAATCTCTTCTCTTGAATGTTTTTTATACCTTTCTGTTATCTTTAGATACTTTTTAATAGAACTTATTTTATTTTCAATGACGGATAAATTTGTCATGTTTTTTAGGCGCGAGTTAAGCCATGCCTTAATAAAAGAGAATGAAAATCAAAATATTCGTTTAAGATTTTCGGCTCAATAATTACTTTATACGGTTCCACTTCATATATCAGCTTTCCTTCTTTGATAACATTAAATTTTAGTTCCGGGCTTTCGGTTATGTCTAACATCACTACATCTACTTTGTCTGTTTTTAAGGCGCGGCTGATTTTGTCTTGCAGGGAAAACTTTAAATCAAAAGTCTTTTTGACCCCTTTTTTTTCAGTATAAACGGCAAAATCATAATCGCTAAGGGGACCGCCCTCTCCTCTTGCCTTGGACCCGAAGAAATAAACCAGCTTTATTTCCGGATAATCTTTAAAAATCGGCGTTATTTTCCCTTTAATTTCTTTTAACTCTTCCATGTTGACATGATAAGCGATTGAAGATTTTAAAGCAATTAAATGACCACCACCCAAATCTACACCCACATTACCGACAAACAGCTCCGCGATGTTCATAAAAATTTTCACGGAAAGGGGAGGAAATAAAAAAATGGCTGAACAGTTTTCATCTGTTCAGCCATTGGTTTTATGGAATTTTCATCATTTAAGTTTAATATCCACTACCCACACAAAACCTGTAACTAATAGTATTCCCATTGTTCCTAAAAAAAATATCGCAAAAGCTCTTTCTAGGGATCTTTTTTTCTCGATACTCTGTTGGCTTTGATACCCACAGGATGGACATTTTAACATTCCGTCCTTGAGAACCATCCTTGTGATAATATTTAGCATTACTTTTTCATCAGTCCCACCTGCAATTCTTTCACACTTGGGACAACCTGTTTTCGTTGCCATATTTACTGTGAAAATTGTCAGCAAGCAAAACAAAACAATCATCATCATTTTTTTAGACATTTTACACTCCTCTTCTGCCACAAAAGTTTTCTTTGGACCCAAAATAAAATATTCAGTTGTTAAAATTCTAATTAACAGAATACACGATTTGTTTATTTTGTCAAGGATTTTTGGAAAATTTGTTTAAGCACTTTTAAAACAAATAAATCGGATATTCGCCAGCTGTTGCCGTTTCAGTTTTGCTTGCATTCCAATAACTGAATAAAATTTTGGCTTCGGGGTAGTTTTTTTTGAATGCTTCGGGGGTTTTGCGCCCGGCTCCTCTTAATGAAGTTTTTGATTCTATCGCGGATATTTTTCCGTTGCCGAGCGACAAGACAAAATCCACCTCATTTTTCTTTTTGTTGCGCCAAAAATTAAAGTCAATCCCCTTCTTGATAAATTGCATTGCCAGTCCGTTTTCCAACAGCGACCCTTTATCTACCCTGTCGCCAAGCCCCCTGAAATCATTGGTCACGGTATTTCTTATGCCGGTATCAATAAAATATACTTTCGGGTTTTTTACAATCTCCGTTCTTTTGTTTTTAAAAAACGGCCTTACCAATTTGCAAATGTATGTTTTTTCCAGAAAATTAAGATATTTCTTGACGGAAGAATAAGAATAACCGGTCAGATTTGACAGTTCGTTGTATTCTATCAAATTTCCGGTTTGCAAAGCCAAGCCCTTGATAAAGACCCCGAGTTTGTAGTCGTCAATGAGTCCCAAAATGTCCCTGACTTCTCTTAAAAAATATGTATTGTAAATGTTTTTAAGGAGTTCCTTTTTTGTTTCAATATTTTCTTCAAGCGCCACGCGCGGATACCCGCCGAATATAAGATATTCTTCATAATATTTAAGCAACTTTTCGCGCGCCGCCGCGCCAATCTCCAAAGGGTTTTCTTCGCTCAAACTGAATTTATTTTTGTATTCATCGTATATTTTGAGATAAGCGATGTCTTTGTATGACAAAAATTCCCTGAAATCAAAGGGGTAAAGATTAACAACCAAAACTCTGCCCACCAAATATTTTATGGCGTGTATCGTCAGATCGGCGACCGAAGACCCTGAAATTATTATTTTTATTTTTTGCGCGTCAAAAATATACTTGAGTATTTTCCCGCCGTGCTTGGCGTATTGGAATTCGTCAATAAACAAATATTTTCTGCCTTTAACATAAGCCGTGATGAAATCATCCGGACTTTTCTCAAATAATCCCAAGATGTTTTGGTCATCAAAAGAAATAGACACGGAGTCTGTCAAAGAGCTCATTATTTGTTTCAACATCGTTGTTTTGCCGCATTGTCTCGGTCCGACTACGGCAATAATTTCCGGTGTTTCCAAATATTTTACGATTTTGTCTTCCAAATTTCGCTTGATATACATAGGTTTTTTGCCTTTGGCGCTATAATTAACTTATGCGTGAATTATAGCACTACACAAACATAACGCAAGTATCTGTATTGGAAAATTTATTTAAGGTGTTAAACTTGTTTGTATCTATGACCGCCGAAACAACACTTAATCCCCAAATTGAAGAAGGCTGGAAAAAGGCCTTGGCGGAGGAATTTGGCGCGGAATATATGAAGGAGTTGAAGAAAAAATTAACGGAAGAATTGGAATCCGGAGTTGTTCTTTATCCTCCGCCCAAACAGATTTTCAACGCTTTCAATCTCACGCCGTTTGATAAAGTCAAAGTTGTAATTCTCGGCCAGGACCCCTATCACGGGCGCGGACAAGCGCACGGGCTTTCTTTTTCCGTGCCGGACGGTGTCAATCCCCCGCCGTCTCTGCTGAATATCTTTAAAGAAATAGAAAGCGACTTGGCGGTTAAACCGCCAAAAACAAAAAACGGCAATCTGGAAAGCTGGGCCAAGCAGGGTGTCTTATTGCTTAACGCCATTCTTACCGTCCGCGCCAACTCGCTTGCCCGCCATAGCTACGCTCCTGCGTTTGCGGGAGGGCCCGCTTCTCATCGCGATCTCGGCTGGGAAAAATTGACCAACGCCGCCATCAAAGCCTTGTCTGACAAAAGAAAAAATATCGTTTTCCTCCTCTGGGGCAAATTCGCCCAAGAAAAAGAAAGCCTGATAGACGCGAGCAAACACCTTATCCTCAAAGCCCCCCACCCCTCCCCCTACTCCGCCAACTCCGGCTTCTTCGGCTGCAAGCATTTTTCTAAAACCAACGATTATCTTCTTAAAACCGGACAAACGCCGATTGAGTGGAATTGAACAATACGCCCTTGTTTTAACTGTTTCTTTTTGTTATTATTCAATAAATGCAAAAAGAGGAAATAAAAAAGAAAATATCGGAAGCCATATCAAACGACCCGGGAAAAAATAATATTGAAAAAGCCTCTTTGTTCGGCTCTTATTTGCGCGACGAGGCCGGAAACAACAGCGATGTGGATATTCTTATTGAGTTTAAACCAATGGCAAAAATCGGTTTTTTTGAATTTGTGCGCCTCCAGAGACGATTAAGCGACTTTATCGGCAAAAAAGTTGATCTTTTGACACCGGAAGCTATCAGTAAATTTTTCAGAGAAAAAGTTATTAAAGAAGCGGAGCTTGTTTATGGAGGAAAATAAAGACGGCGTATATTTGAGGCATATTCTGGAGGCGATTGAGAGTATTGAGGAATATTTGAAAGACTTTAATTATGAAGCGTTTTTGAAAGACAAAAAGACGATTGACGCTGTTGTTCGCGAATTGGAAATTATCGGCGAAGCGTCAAGCAATTTAAGCCAAAAATTTAAAGACGAATATCCCGCAATTCCGTTTCGCGACATAACAGATATGCGTAATGTTTTAATTCACGAATATTTCGGGGTTAATGCAAAAATAGTTTGGGATACATGCAAAATTGACCTTTCTAACCTAAAGGAAGTTATAAAAACGCTTGTTTAATTTCACTACTTCACCCACCATTTTTGGCGGATTTCTTTGATTTCGGCTTGTTCCATTTCGTTTTTCTTGTCTTTGGCTTGCTTGGCCAGATTTTCCAGCTCTTTATCGCCAAGCGCGTTTAACTCCACCGCTCTTTTTTCCAGATATTCCACCGTGTTTTTTTCCGGCTCGTCCAAAACTTCTTCAAATAAGATATTTAAAATTTGGCCGATTTTCGGTCCAGGCTGGATTTTCAGCAGTTCCATAAGTTTGGTCCCGTCTATTTTGAGAGCCGTTACGGACAATGGCGCGCGCATGGCTTCATCTATCATTGATTCGTATTTTCGCAACCGGTACGGGCTTTCTTTTGGCCGGCCCATGCCAATGCGGTCGCAGAAACGGACATTCATCAATTCCCAAATATTTTCCGGGCCGACATTGCGGACAAGCCTTCTGACGGCGGACAAAGTGATTTTTTCCGTGTCGGAGAAAAACAAATGGTAACGGACGAGTTTGGCGATCAAATCAATGGATTTTTTGGAAAACTTCAATTTGGCCAGCATTTTGGCCGTCATTTTGGCGCCGACAACATCGTGGCCATAGAACGTCCAATCCCCTTTCTCCTCGCCCCATTTTCTGGTGGCGGGTTTGGCGACATCGTGAAGCAGAGCCGCCAGCCTTATTTCCAATGACCATTTTTTAGACACGGCGTGTTCCAAGCTTTTAAGATTATGTTCCCAAACGGTAAAACTATGCGCTTTATTTTGCTCCACGCCGATTCCCTCTTCAAGTTCCGGCATAATATATTTCAACATTCCGGTTTCGTTCATCATTTCAATTCCCTCTTTCGCCCGGTCGCTCATTATGACCTTCACAAATTCGTCGTGAATTCTTTCTTGGGCGATTTCTTTAAGATGTCCAGCGTGTTTCTCAATAGCCTTTTTTGTCGCCGATTCTATTTCAAAGCCGAGTTCGGCGGCAAGTCTGACGGCGCGCAAGATACGCAAAGCGTCTTCGTTGAAACGGCTTTCGGGTTCGCCTACCGCCCTTATTATCTTCTTTTCCAAATCATTTTGCCCGCCAAAAAGGTCAATAAGTTCATAGTCTTCGCCTTTTTTCCTGGGTAGTCCCGCCTGTCCGGCGGGCAAGGCCAAGGCCATAGCATTGATGGTAAAGTCGCGCCTTTTCAAGTCTTCTTCAATGTTTGACGTGAAACGCACCTCATCCGGCCGGCGCTTGTCGGAGTAGCCAGATTCCAGGCGATAAGGGGTTACCTCCACTACCTTCAGAGTTTCATCGTCTGTGTCGTTTATAACGCCAACGGTGCCGTATTTATTTTCGTAAACGGAATGAGGAAAAAGTTTTTGAATCTCTTCCGGCTTGGCGTTAGTTGTAATGTCCCAGTCTTTTGGTTTCATATGCAACGCCAGACTGCGTACGCAACCACCCACAAAATAGGCTTCAAAGCCGTTTTTAATGAGGGTGTCGGCTATGTTTTTTACCAGTGGGGGAATTTTTTTGATTTTTTCTCGCATTATCTGTATATTTTAACATTTTTGTGTTAAATTAGATAGAGTTTTTAAAACGCCCTCGTAGTGAAATGGATATCACGCGACGCTTCGAACGTCGTATTGTGGGTTCGAGTCCTGCCGAGGGCAAACGAGCGAAGCGAGATTGACAATGGTAGGACGAGAACGGATTGACCAACGTCAATCCGCGGGTTTCGCCATAAGCGGAACGAGTCCTGCCGAGGGCAAAATTGCGAGCAGTAAACAAAAAGACAAAGGACAGCTTATGGACTGTGGATAACTCCTGACCGTAAGCGTCCGATAATGTCTAAAAGTTATCCACACTATCCACAAGTTATATACACAGCCATAAAATCTTACAAAAGGACATTGTCCATTACCATAAAAGACACTTTACAAGCCGTCCATTAATGGTCATTAAAGACGTCCGTTAAAATACCCTTATTTTAAGCCATTTTTTAGAATTATATGGACAAAATTACCGAGGACTCAAAACACAAAAAGAAAATAGGCGCTTTGGGAGAAAATATGGCTTGCAGGTTTCTCGTGAAACACGGTTTTAAGATTTTAGACAGAAATTATAGCAAAAAATGGGGAGAAATAGACATTGTGGCGGAAAAAGACAAGATTTTTCGTTTTATAGAAGTAAAAAGCATTGTTTCATATGAAACAGACAGATATCGGCCAGAGGAAAATGTTCATTACCAGAAGCTGAAGAGGCTATCCAGGGTAATCCAAACTTATTTATTGGACAAAAAGGTTTCATATGAAACAGAGTGGCAAATTGATATTATGGCCGTGTTTTTGGATTTGGAGAACAAAAAGGCCAAGTTTAGGTTTATGGAGAATATAATCATATAGGTTTCATATGAAACATGGGGTGGCTTTTTGTTTAAATTAAGATAAAATGGTGCGATACGGGGCGTCGTATATTGGTAGTACGCCTGCTTTGGGAGCAGGTAGGCCGAGTTCGATTCTCGGCGCCCCGATTGACAGGATAATTTTTTTAGGTATAATTCTTGACAGAATTAAGCAGTAGTTTTTTGACATAAAATTGTGTTGGTTGGTTTCCAATTAATTTTTTAAAGAAGGAAAAAAGAAAGGGGTGGAAAGTGAACAAGAACATTGTTGGCTTTTTTATCAGTTTAGACGCAGTTTCCAATTTTTTTAAAGAAAAAGAAGAGGAGGAGAAAGAATTTTCGCAGTACGGTGATAGTGAAGAAAGGCCTTACATCAAGTCAGAAAGGCACCATTTTGTTCACACTGAAGATGATTCTATAACCAAGCAAATGAGGGGTTACTAAAGTAGTAATACCAAAAAACCAACACAAAACATAGTCTTAAAGGACATCTCGTAGGTGTCCTTTCTTTTTCTAAAAATTTCAATAAAGGACCAATGAGATGAGAAATAGTTTACAGAAAAGGCTTAGCAAAGAAGGATGGACAGGGAAGCAACTATCCGCTTTTTTGGAAAAACATGGGATAATAAGGAGCTGGAAAACCGTACTTGAGGAAATAAAAAATAGCAAAAGAGTTTTTTTGGTAGAAAAAGTGTGCGGTTATGTTGTTTTACCCAATGAAACAGTAAAAAAATATTTAAGTTTCATCATTGGGACGAAAAAAATAAAAAAGGCAGATGGAACCTTAGCTAACTCGAAAGAATTGATTGAAAATATAAATATGGAAACAAAAGAACAAGCAGATGAAGATGCAAGAGAGGAAGAAAACAAAAAAGAAATTTTTAGAGGGGAATTTGTTGATGCTTCTGATGCTTCTGATGGCATTGAGGACAGGATATTGGCTCGACAAGGGTCAATAAAAATAATCAGCAGAACTTAGTGGTTAACAAAAAGGGTGAAAGGGTGAAAAGGTGAAAGGGTGATGGAAACATCACCCTTTATTTTTTCTTTTTGACTTTTACTTGATTGGTTGTATAAATAAAGGGTTGAAAGACTTGCTTAAAAGGTCAAATAATTATTAATTTTTAATAAAATTTATAAAAATATGGAAGACGAAGAAAAAAAGAAAACAGAAGAAGAAACAAATGAAGACGCAGAGCATAAATTTGATCCGGATTCGGATGCGTGCGGAGTTTGCGGCGGTTGCGGGGAAGAGTAAGAGTTAATTGTTTGATTAGCTACGATAAAGCGGGCTTGCCCGCCGAAGCGTAGCGCAGGCGGGATTAGTTAAATGGTATAACATCAGTTTTCCAAACTGAGATCAGGAGTTCGATTCTCCTATCCCGCAAACTGTTATTATGTTAATGTGTTATTATTAGCTGTAAGAATTAGTCGTTAAATTATAAAATAATATGAATATGAAAAATAAAAAAATTGTTTTCGCGGGGATGGTTGTTTCTGCGTTTGTGGCTGTTGTTTTGTCAGCCAACAGCGCTAATGCCAGCTTTTGGAATTGGTTTAAAGCCGGAGACGACAATACTGCCGCAGTAGCCAGCGCGGCCACAACCACCGCTACAATTAAAGTCGTTTCTCCCAACGGAGGAGAGGTTTGGAAAGCGGGAACAAAGAAAAACATTGTGTTTAAAGGGAACTTGATAAAAGAACCGGTTGATATATCTCTTTTGTGGAATACCAGATTAAATAGTATGTCCGTAGGAAAAAGCATTACTTCAGGCAATGGCAAAACTTCCACTTATCCCTGGATAATACCTACAACACTTGAAGGGAGAAGTGATTACGAAATTTTCATATCATATAAGGGTAGAGAAGAGGGTGATGGTAGCGATAAAACATTTACGATTAAAAACGCTCCTGGCGCTTCATCCAGTTCCAGAAGTTCAAAATCGTCTAGTTCTAAATCAAGATCAAGTAGTTCATCGGCCACCTCCACAACTTATACGCTTACGGTTTTCAAATCCGGCAAGGGATATGTTTCAGACGGGGGCAGGATTAATTGCGGGACGAGTTGCAGGGAAAAATATCGGTCGGGGGCGGAAGTGAAATTAACAGCTATTCCTGACGGCGGTTATGTCTTTGAAAGATTCGCGCCGGAAAGGGAGTGTTCATCTATTTATTCCGGCGGTTTTGGCGTCAATGACAACAAATTAACCAAACAAGCCTTTGCTTACGGACCGGGTGAAAATGTCGTCTGTGTTACGATTATGAAAAAAAACAAGGGCATCACGGCGCATTTCAAGAAAATTCCCAGCGCAAGTTCTTCGTCAAAATCTAAATCTTCCAGTTCCAGATCAAGTTCTTCGCGCCGGTCATCCAGCTCATCATCTATTTAAGTTTACGGAACAAACTTAGTGTCAAATGCTTTTCCAAATGCTAAACTCTGGTGGATGGAAAGTCTTCTAAATTTTGGTCGCAAAATAATTCCTAAGCCGGTTTTTGAATTTTTCCAGCCGGCGTATCATTTGACATTGGCGTATTTGGCGGCGCTGGTTTACGGTTTTCCTTCGCGAAAGATAAAAGTGATAGGCGTAACCGGCACGAAAGGGAAGTCGTCCACCGTTTATTTTCTAAGCCGGATTTTGGAAGGCGCCGGATATAAAACGGCGGCTATTTCCAGCATCCAATTCAAAATCGCCGAAAAAGAATGGCCAAATAGCTTGAAAATGACCATGCCGGGCCGGTTTGCCATCCAATCTTTTCTGGCCAAAGCGGTAAAAGCCGGTTGCCAATTTGTCGTTTTGGAAGTCAGTTCGCAGGGCGTTCTTCAAAATCGGCATCGGTTTATAAACTTTGATACGGCGGTTTTTACAAAGTTGGCGCCGGAGCATATAGAAGCGCACGGCTCATTTGAGAATTATAAAAAATACAAGCTGAAATTTTTTGGATACGTAAAAAACAATCACGTTATAAACAAAGACGATAAATATTTTCAAGAATTTTTTGACATTCCCGCCAAAAACAAGATAACTTATTCGGCGGCGGATTATAAAGATATTAAGTTAAAATTATTGGGCGATTTTAATGTCGCCAACGCGGCGGCGGCCGTTAAAACGGCGGAAATTTACGGGATTGACGCGGAAAAGTCGGGAAAAATTTTGGAAAATATTGGAAGTTTGCCTGGCCGGATGGAGTTAGTTGGTTCACCAGATGGCGGAAGGCAAAATTTCAAAGTTATCGTGGATTACGCTCACACGCCCGATTCTATGGAAGCGGTGTATAAAAGTTTAAAACCGAAATTAACCCCCTCGACATCGGATGTCGAGGGGGAGGCGAAATTGATTTGTGTTTTTGGCGCCACCGGCGGAGGCCGAGACAAATGGAAAAGGCCGGAATACGGCAAAATTGCCGAAAGATATTGCGATGAAATAATTCTGACCAATGAAGACCCGTATGATGAAAATCCAGAAAAAATTATTAAAGATATTTTTTCTGGATTTTCAATCTCAAATCTCAAACCTGCCTCGCCGGCAGGCAGGTCTCAAATCTCAAAAATATGGAAAATCATAGACAGAAAAGAAGCGATACAAAAAGGCATCAGTCTGGCCAAAGAAGGGGATATCGTGATAATCACCGGCAAGGGGAGCGAAACGACAATGATGATAGCCAATGGCAAAAAAATCCCTTTTGACGACAGAGCGGCGGCGAGAGAAGTTTTGAAAAAACTCCAAAATTCCTAAAAAATTTGCAAAAAATGGGCGTTTCTGATATGATTACGGGCAAATGTTAACTATCAAGAAAAAAGCCAAGATTATTGAAGAATTCAAGGTTCACAAGACCGATACCGGCTCCACCGATGTCCAAGTCGCCATTTTAAGCGAGCAGATTGAACAGTTGGTCAAGCATCTGAAATCTCACCCAAAAGACAACCACTCCCGAAGGGGCTTATTGAAGATGGTGGCTGACAGAAAAACTTTGATGAATTATCTGGCTAAGAAGAACAAGAGAAGGCACAATACTTTGGCCGGCAAGCTTGACCTCAAAAAGAAATAATTTAAACAATAATGACTTCCATATTTAATTCGGCGCAATACAAAAATCAGCGGGTTGCGGTCTTGATAGACGTTCAGAATCTTTATCATTCCGCCCGGGCGTTGTTCCAAAAAAGAGTTAATTTCAAAGAACTTTTGACGGCGGCGGTAGGTGAAAGACAGCTGGTGCGGGCTTTCGCTTATGTCGTGCGGACGAAAACTGGCGAAGAAAAGCCTTTTTTTGAGGCGTTGACTAAGCTTGGGATAGAAATGCGAGTGAAAGATTTGCAGGAATATTACGGAGGCATGAAAAAGGCGGATTGGGATGTGGGCTTGGCCGTTGACGCCATCAAAACTTCGGAGATAGTGGATGTGGTGATAGTGGCCAGCGGAGACGGGGACTATGTGCCATTGGTGGAATACCTTAAAAACCAAGGCCGGAGAGTGGAAGTTTTCGCTTTCGGCAAATCCGCCTCGGCCAAACTCAAAGAAGCGGCCGATGAATTCGTGGACTTAAGCGACGAGCCCAAGAGATTTTTAATTAAAGGATAAAGAGAACCAAACTATGTTAAAGCTGGCGATAAGTTTAAAATAGAAAAAATAGAAAAAATTGAAGTAAAATGATTTACTTCATATCGATATTAAGTGTTAAACGATGTGGTGCAAGTGAGGCTGGAATATATTTATGAAAAATAAAAAAGAAATTATAGCTGTGCCGGACGAAAGAATTATCAGCAGGATATTTTTAATCAGGGGCAAAAAAGTGATGATGGATAAGGATCTTGCCGATCTTTAT
>Ga0209212_1001339_pt1 | contig 40949 bp, 31 predicted proteins | sample RifGroC2_FD_183996 | JGI IMG/M metagenome (GOLD analysis project Ga0209212, IMG submission 183996) | Groundwater microbial communities from Rifle, Colorado, USA - Groundwater C2 (SPAdes) (version 2) | ecosystem: Environmental > Aquatic > Deep subsurface > Groundwater | place: Rifle, Colorado... | reverse complement strand
AAGACCGGGATCAATCACCCCCGCGGCAAGAACCTCATCGGCGCCTTCTACCAGCCCAAGGCCGTGCTGATCGACGTCGCCACGCTGGATACCCTGCCGGAGAGGGAGTTCCTCTGCGGGCTGGGCGAGATCGTCAAGTACGGCGTCGTGCTGGACGGCGAGTTTTTCGACTTCCTGGATAAGAACGCCTCCCTGCTCCTTGCCCGCGACAAGGACGCCCTGATCCACACCGTCAGCCGCAGCTGCGCCATCAAGGCGGCGGTCGTCGCCGAGGACGAGAGGGAAGGGGGGGTGCGCGCCGTCCTCAACTACGGGCACACCCTCGGGCACGCCGTGGAGACCCTCACCGGCTATACCCGATACCTGCACGGAGAGGCGGTCGCCATCGGCATAGTGCAGGCTGCCAGGATCTCGCAGCACTTCGGCTTTTGCAGCCAGGCGGATCGCGACAGGATCGAGGGGCTCGTCAAGGCGCTCGGGCTGCCGACAGAGCTTCCTCCCTTCAGCGCGGCCCAATACCTGGAGGCGCTGTCGCACGACAAGAAGGTACGCCAGAGCGGGCTCCTGTTCATCTGCAACCAGGGGGTCGGCGCCTACCGGATGGAAAGGCTGAAGGACCTGACCGCGCTACTGGAGATCTGCGGCATAGGAGAGTGACATGATAGAGGACGCTTTATCGTTTTGGACGGAGATACAGCGCTACGAGGACATGCTGGCTGCCGATGCCGGCTCGCCTTGCTTTGCGCCTCTCTCCGAACTGTACCGAAAGCTCGGTCTTATTGACGATGCCATCTCCGTAGCCCGGAAGGGGTGCGCGCTGCATCCCGACCATCCCGTCGGTTTCCTTGCCCTGGGCAACGCCTGCTACGACAAGGGGCTCACGGCCGAGGCGCGGCAGGCGCTGGAACGGGCGGTGTCGCTCAAGCCTGATCACCTGCAGGCCCTGAGACTGCTCGGGCAAATCTATGTAGAGCAGGGCGAGATGCTCCTGGCGCGCAAGGTGCTCGGACAGGTGCTGCAGCAGGACCCTGACGACATGGAAAGCTCCCTTTTGCTGAGCACCTTGGGGGCTCCCGCGCCGGCGTCCCAGCCGGAGGAGGAAATCCTGGAGGAACTGGAGATCATCGAGGATCTGGATGAGATCCTCGATGAGCCTTCCCTGGATGAAATCTCGGCGCCAGCCGCTCAGCCGCAAAGCGCTTTATCCGCATCCGCAGGCATCGGGCGTGCACAGGAGGCGGCCTCCCGTGCGCCGTCGGCACCCGCCGAAGAGGATGAAGACTTGTGGGCGATCGAGGATTTCGATGAGCCCGAGACGACCCAGCCGCTTCAGGCCTTGCCACAGGCCCAGCCCAAGACGGAACAGCCGCAACCGGCGAGACAGGCTGCTCCCGACCCGCTGACCACGGCAACGCTTGCCGAACTGTACGTCTCGCAGGGATTCATCGACAAGGCCCTCAACATCTACGACGAACTGCTGCAGTCCCACCCGTCCAACCAGCAGTACCAGCTGAGATACGCCGAGATCCAGGAAATCCGGAGCCTGCAGCACCTGCAGCCGGAGGTTCAACAAACGGCGCAGAAGACATCTGCACCGGAGCCTCCACAACCGGCGCCGCAGGCCGCACAACCGGTGCAGCAGGCTCCTCAACAGCCGCAGCAGGAGCCGGCTTCGATGACGCCCGCCGCGCAGGTAACCGCAACTGCTCCACAAGGGGATGTCCAAGCCGAGCTGTCCCGCTGGATCGACAACATAAGGAGAAGAAGAGATGGGGTTTAAGGCAATACTGAAGTCCATTGTCGAGGATAGCTGCGGCGGCCTGGGGGGTGTCATCATGGGCTACGACGGCATATCCATCGACGAGTACCTGCGCGAGGGTGCAGGGCTCGACGTGCAGACGCTGACCATCGAGTACGCCTCAGTCCTGAAGGAGATCAAGAGGACGGTGGGAGTGCTGAAGACGGGCGAGTTGGAGGAGGTCTCCATCATCACCGAGAAGTGCAGCGTCGTCGTGCGCGGGATCAGCGACGAATTCTTCATCGCTTTGGTGCTGGCGGCCGACGGCAACTTCGGCAAGGGGCGCTACCTATTGAAACGCGCCGTGCCCGGATTGAGGGAGGCGTTGCAATGAAAGCAAGCGCAGCCAGGATACTGGTCCTGCACGGACCCAACCTGAACCTGCTCGGCACCAGGGAGCCGGGAGTCTACGGCCACACCACGCTGCAGGGGATCAACGAAGCGCTCACCGCGCTTGCCAAGGAACTCCCGGTGGAGCTGAGGATCGTACAGTCGAACAGCGAGGGGGCCTTGGTCGACGCCATCCAGGGCGCCATCGCCGACTGCGACGGCATCCTCATCAACCCCGCGGCATACACCCACACGAGTGTCGCCATTCGCGACGCCATTGCCGCCACCGGGCTCCCTGCGGTGGAGGTGCACCTGTCCAATGTCCACGCCAGAGAACCCTTCCGCAGCCACAGTTACATAGCCCCCATCGCCGTCGGACAGATCTGCGGCTTCGGCCCCGACAGCTACCTTTTGGGCCTCAGAGCCCTGGCCGGACGGCTGGGAAAATAGATTGTAATACGGTGCGAAATTATGGTAAATAACAGAATCTCTGCGGCCAGGGGGTGCCTCGAACGCGTCGGCGCCGACCTGCTGCTGGTATCGGACCTCAGCAATATCAGGTACCTGACAGGATTTACCGGCAGCGAGGCACTGCTGGTCCTCTCGCCGCACGAGGGCTGGTTTCTTACCGATTCCCGCTACACCTCCCAGGCCGGCGCCGAGGTAACCGGCGCCAGGGTGATCGAGTTCTCGAACCGGATGGAGTCGCTGGTCCATCTGCTGCAGCAGACCGGCGCCACCAAGGTTGCCTTCGAAGCCGGCCACACCTCCGTCGCCACATACCAGGAACTCTGCGCCAAGGCGCCGGGGATACAGTTTGTCCCGGCCGACGCGGAGATGGTCGCCATCCGCACCGTGAAAGATGCCGGCGAAGTGGAGATCCTCGGGCAAGTTGCGGCGATCGCGTCCCAGTCGCTTCTGGAGATCGTGGGGCGGCTGCAGCCGGGGATGGTAGAGAGTGAGGTTGCCTGGGCGCTGGAAGTCGCCATGAGGGAGAGGGGGGCCGATGGGAAATCCTTCGACTTCATCGTCGCCTCCGGCGAGCGGGGGGCGCTTCCCCACGGCAGGGCCTCGGAGAAGAGAATCGCCGCGGGCGAGCTGGTCACCATCGATTTCGGCGCCATCTACCGGGGGTACTGCTCCGACGAGACGGTGACGGTCTGCATGGGGGAACCGGACGGGAAGCAGCGCGAGGTTTACGAGACCGTTCTCGCCGCGCAGCTCGCCGCCATGGATGCGGTTCGGCCGGGGATGAGCTTCAAGGAACTCGACGCCAAGGCGCGCGACTACATCGCCTCCAAGGGGTACGGCGAGTATTTCGGGCACGGCCTGGGTCACGGGGTCGGCATAGACATCCACGAGCACCCGGCCGCCTCGCCGCGCAGCAAAAACGTCATCCAGGAAGGGATGGTCTTCACCATAGAGCCGGGGATCTACATTCCCGGCTGGGGGGGAGTCCGGATAGAGGACACCGTGGTCGTGGAGCGGGACGGATGCCGCCGCATCACGCAGGTCCCCAAGGAACTGATGGTCATCCGGTGATTTTGGCGGAAACAGGTTTGTCCGCAGCAAGGGCAGGCTTTTGGCAGCACATAGATCGCAGCACATAGACTGTAATGAAAAGGAGATAGGACGTGGATATAAAAGACCTGAAGACGCTGATCAAGATGGTAACCGAAACCGACATCACCGAGTTCGAACTCGAAAACGCCGAAGACAAGGTTGTCATAAAGAGGGGTTGCACGGCGGCACCGCAGTTCCAGTTCCAGCAGCCTGTTTCCTACCAGTACGCACCCGCGGCTCCCGCCGCTCCCGTTGCCGCCGCACCTGCCGCCGCTGCCGCACCGGCTGCCGAGCAGGAGCAGGGCGACGTGGTGACCTCCCCGATCGTCGGCACCTTCTACCGCGCTCCGGCCCCCGAGGCCGCTGCCTACGTCGAGATCGGCCAGATCGTCGAGAAAGGCGAGACCCTCTGCATCGTCGAGGCGATGAAGCTCATGAACGAGATCGAGGCCGAGTTCAAGTGCAAGATCGTCAAGATCTGCAAGGAGAACGCGCAGCCCGTCGAGTACGGCGACGCCCTTTTCATCGTGGAAAAACTCTAACCCGGACTAACGCTAAGGCTAAGATTAAGATGAAGATAAAGATAAAGCAGGGGAAACCTTGATCTTTGTCTTTGCCTTCATCTGTTTTTGGGCTTTTGGAGAGATAAATGTTTCATAAAATACTTATCGCCAACAGGGGGGAGATCGCCCTCAGGATCATCAGGACCTGCAAGGAAATGGGGATCAAGACGGTGGCGGTTTATTCCACTGCCGACAGCGAGTCCCTTCACGTCAAGCTGGCCGACGAGAGCGTCTGCATCGGTCCCGCTCCGAGCCTCTCAAGCTACCTCAACATCAACGCCATCATCTCGGCCGCCGAACTGACCGACGCCGAAGCGATCCACCCGGGCTACGGCTTCCTCTCCGAGAACCCGGTGTTCGCCGAGATCTGCGAGAAGTGCGGCATCACCTTCATCGGACCGACCGCCGAGAGCATGCGCATCATGGGGGACAAGATCTCCGCCCGCCAGGCGGTCATCAAGGTCGGGGTGCCGATCCTCCCGGGCACCAAGGAAGGCGTCCACGACGTCACCGAGGCGATCAAGGTAGCCAAGGAGATAGGGTTCCCGGTCATCATCAAGGCGACTGCGGGGGGCGGCGGACGCGGCATGAAGATCGTCCACTCACCGGCGGCGCTCCCGAACGCCTTCGCGACCGCACGGGCCGAGGCGCAGGCCGGCTTCGGCAACCCCGAGGTCTACATCGAGCGCTACTGCGAAAGCCCGCGCCACGTCGAGATCCAGATCCTGGCCGACAAGCACGGCAACGTGGTGCACCTGGGCGAGCGCGACTGCTCCATCCAGCGCCGCCACCAGAAGGTGATCGAGGAGGCCCCCTCCACCGTCACCACCCCGAAACTGCGCAAGGCGATGGGTGACGCAGCCGTCGCCGCCGCCAAGGCTGTCAATTACAACAGCGTCGGGACCATGGAGTTCCTGGTCGACAAGAACAACAACTTCTTCTTCATGGAGATGAACACCCGCGTGCAGGTGGAGCACCCGGTAACCGAGATGGTGACCGGCGTCGACGTGGTCAAGGAGCAGATCCGCTCCGCCTACGGCCTCAAACTCCGCTACACCCAGGACGACATCAAGATCAAGGGGCATGCCATCGAGTGCCGGATCAACGCCGAGGACTCGATCAAGTTCACCCCGTCCCCCGGCCGGATCACCGATCACCACACCCCCGGCGGCCTCGGGGTCAGGGTCGATTCCTTCGTCTACACGAACTACACGGTCCTGCCGCACTACGATTCGCTCATCGCCAAGCTGATCGTGCACGCCGACACCAGGGACGAAGCGATCAAGAGGATGGCCCGGGCACTTGACGAGTACATTGTTGAGGGTATAAAGACTACGATCCCTTTTCACAAGAGGATCATGGCCAACAAAGACTTCATCGAAGGTAACATAGACACCGGCTTCATCGAAAGGCTGGTACTGGAGTAAGCTATGGACTTTCCGGAAGAGTTGAAGTACAGCAAAGAGCATTTCTGGGTTCGCCAGGAAGGGGATCGTGCGGTCATCGGCATCACCGACTACGCGCAGTCCGAATTGGGGAACATCACGGCCGTCGAACTCCCGGAGCCCGGCGACGAGCTTGAGCAGGACGACTCCTTCGGCTCCATCGAGGCCAGGAAGACCGTAGCCGAGCTGTACGCCCCGCTCTCGGGAACAGTGCTGGAAGTGAACTCCGAACTCGGCAACGCCCCTGAGTTCGTCAACGACGACCCCTACGACGGCGGCTGGCTCGTGGTGATCGAGATGGCCGATGCCGAGGAGATGAACCTCCTCATGTCCGCGGAACACTACGAGGACTACGTATCCGTAGCGGACTGAGAAATTAGCTGTGCATATGCAAGGAAAGGCGAGGGGTTCTCTCGCCTTTTCCTTTTGCGCCGTACCTTCAGCTTTTCGGAGTTTTACCAGTGACGATCAACATTGGACACATCAAGTACGCGAACTGCACCCCCATCTTCTCCGCCCTGGCTTCCAATTTCGACTGCACCGGCTACCGCTTCATAGACGGGGTCCCCGCTCGCCTTAACGCCATGCTGCGGCAGGGAGGACTGGACGTCAGCCCCTCTTCCTCCATCGAGTACGCCACGGCGCACGAGCAGTACTGCCTGCTCCCCGACCTCTCCATCAGCGCCATCGGTGCGGTGAAGAGCGTTTTTCTCTTCTCCCGCGTACCGATCGAGGAACTCGACGGCTGCCCCATAGGGCTCACCGCGGAGTCCGACACCTCGGTGAACCTCCTGAAGGTGCTGCTGGCCCGAAAATACGGCTTCAGCAACAGTTTCGAGCGGACCACGCTCCCGCTTGCCGAGGCGCTTGAGATCTACCCGGGGCTTCTCCTGATCGGCGACCAGGCGCTCAAGGGAGCCAGGTCCGGCGCTGATTTCCGCTGCTATGACCTCGGGGAACTCTGGCATCAGTTCACGGGGCTGCCGTTCGTGTTCGCCCTGTGGATCGTAAGGCGCGACGCGGCCATCGCCAAGCGTGCCGGGCTCTCGGCGCTGGCCCGCGACCTGGTCGAGGCAAAGCATGTCGCGTACGCGACGTACCCCGAAATAGCGGCGAAGTGTCCGGAGCGGCAGTGGATAGGGGAGAGGGAGCTGGTGGATTACTGGCAGACGATCTCTTACGAGCTGACCGACGCGCACCTCGACGGGGCCCGCCTGTTCTTCCGGCACGCCTTCGAACTGGGGCTGATCCCGACCCTGCCTCAGATCAGGTTCTTCGAATAATCCTTACGCCCGGGGCAGCGCGCACGGCCTCCGCGGCCAACTCCGCTTTGGGGGAGGATGCCTCAAGCGCTACGGCGCGCAACCGCGAGAAGGGTGGGGTGAGGACGACAAAAAAGAGGGAGGACCTGGGTCCTCCCTCTTTAAGGTGCTGCGTTTGCTGCCGAGAACTACTTTTTCTTCTTCGCGCCGGCTGCCTTCTTGGAAGCTTTGAGCGGGTTGGTCTTCGAGTCGTCGGTCTTGATCTCAACCTTCACGTGGGTAGCGAAGTTGCAAAGACCTGCGGACCACTTCTTCTCGGGAGCGGGATATGCACTGCAAACCTTCCCGATGGAGCTGTCCACCACCCTTTCACAACCTTCGCAATTCTCCACAATCGGCTGGCAGGACCCTTCGGTAAATACGCAACCCTGTTTGCCCCAGAAGGTGCACTCGGCACCGGGAAGTACGGTTTGACATTGCATCGTTTAAGCCTCCTGAATTCCTTCGTAATCGTTGATAGGGCTTACTCTACCAATTTCGAAAGAAAAATGTCAACTCTAAAAATCCCGTCTTTTTTGCGTAAAGCTTGACTCTGCAAAAGCGATGCATTAATCTCTAGTAATTATTTTTTCCGGCTGCCGGGTGCCCCTGTTTTCCGATACTTATCGTATCACAGCGGGTCATTTTACCCCATCCGGCGCCTTATACAATACACCCAGGAGGGATTTTTATGCAGCGTATCACGTTTGGCACTTCCGGCTGGCGCGGCATCATGTGCGAGGACTTCATCTTCGAGAACGTGAAAGTCGTCACGCAAGCCATTGCGGACAACGTCACGGCCTCCGGGGAGGCAAGGAAGGGGATCATCGTGGGGTATGATTCCCGCTTCATGGGGGAAGCGTTCGCGCGCGAGGCCGCTCGCGTGCTGGCCGGCGCCGGCATCACCGCCTTTCTCTGCGTCCGCGACACCCCGACCCCCGTCATCGCGTTGGAGATCCTGAGACGCAAAACCGCAGGCGCCATAAACTTTACCGCCAGTCACAATCCCCCCGAGTACAACGGCATCAAGTTCTCCCCCTCCTGGGGCGGCCCCGCGTTGCCTGAGACCACCAACGACATCGAGCGCCGCGCCAACGAGATGCTGGGCGAGATATGCTACAAGGAGTGTCCGCTGGACGAGGCGGTGCAGAAGGGGCTCCTGGTCGAGATCGACCCGATGCAGGATTACCTGGACGACCTGGCGGGGAAGGTGGACTTCGACGTCATAAAAAAGCTCGGCACCATCGCCGTCAACCCGCTCTACGGCACCGCCCGCGGTTACCTTGCCGAGCCTCTCAGGGCCCACGGCGTCAACGTGGTCCAGATGAACGCGAACCGCGACCCGTACTTCGGCGGTTTCCCTCCCGAGCCTTCCGAGAAATACATCCAGGATTTCATCAAGCTGGTGCAGCAGGATCCCGAAATTCACCTCGGCATCGCCACCGACGGCGACGCCGACCGCTTCGGCATCATCGACGGCGACGGCAGCTTCATCGAGCCGAACTACGTCATCGCGCTGCTGCTTGACTACCTGATCCGGGTCAAGGGGATGACCGGCGGGGTAGGGCGCTCCGTCGCCACCTCGCACCTGGTGGACGCCGTGGCGAAGATGCACGGAGTAGAGGTCTTCGAGACGCCGGTAGGTTTCAAGTTCATAGGCGAGTTGATCAGCCAGGACAAGATAATCATCGGCGGCGAGGAGAGCGCCGGGCTCACCATCAAGGGGCATGTGCCGGAGAAAGACGGCATCCTCGCCTGCCTGCTGGTGGCGGAGATGGTCGCCCGCGAAGGGATGCCGGTCAAGGCGCTTTTGGAGCGGCTCTACAACAAGGTGGGACGCTACCTTACCAAGCGCGTCAACATCACCCTCTCGCCGGAGCTGGAAGAGGTGTTCCCGCAGCGGATCGCCGCCACGCCGACCAGCTTCGCCGGGGAGCCGGTAAAGGAAAAGGTAACCGTGGACGGCAACAAGTTCATCCTGGAGGACGGCAGCTGGCTTCTGTTCCGCAAATCCGGCACCGAGCCGGTGGTACGTCTTTACTGCGAGGCGGCCAGCGAGGAGCGGCTGCAGGCACTGGTTGAAGCGGGCCGGCAGTTCATCGTCGGCAAAGCGTAAAAGCAAAAGTTGACTCCCCCCTCCCTGGCCCTCCCCCTCCGGGGGAGGGAACATTCGGACGCAGTCCACCTGATTCTGCTCCTCCCCCCGGAGGGGGGAGGTTGGGAGGGGGGCAGAAAGGCTGGCTCCCCCACCCTGTCCCTCCCCCTGGTCCTGTCTTTTTTGCCGCTGCTATTTTTACAGGCACCCCTTGCCGTTCATCGATCAGATGGTTACCTTCCAGTTTCCCGCGCTTTTGCAATGCCATCGCTTTTTCCCTTTATTTCCCGGTGGGATAACGACAGCGCCCGGACCGCCGCAAAAAAAGGAGCGGGAATTGCAGTAGGTTTCGCTGATGTTTCATTGGAAAGGTACCCGACTTATATGGTGTGATATCCTGGAGTTTTGGGGTTCTCTTTCTGCAAGCTTTGCGCTATGATAGCCGGACTAATTAGAAGGAGGGTCTATGTGGGACTACACTGACAAGGTAAAAGAACACTTCCTCAACCCTAGGAACGTGGGTGAAATAATCGATGCGGATGCGGTCGGCGAAGTAGGCAGCCTGGCTTGCGGCGACGCCCTCAAGCTTTTCATAAAGCTGGACGAGAACAAAGAGCGGATAGTCGATGCAAAGTTCCAGACCTTCGGCTGCGGCAGCGCCATCGCCTCATCCTCCGCCCTCACCGAGATGGTGAAGGGGAAAACCCTGGAAGAGGCGCTTAAGATAACCAACCAGGAGATCGCCGATTTCCTGGGCGGGCTTCCGGAGGAGAAGATGCACTGCTCGGTAATGGGGCAGGAGGCTCTGGAGGTCGCCATCGCCAAGTACCGCGGCGTGGAGGCTCCCGTGCACGGTCACGACCACGTCGATACCGAGGGGGAGATCGTCTGCAAATGCTTCGGACTTACCGACCTTTTCCTGAAGAAGGTGATCGCCTCCAACAAGCTCCACACCGCCGAGCAGGTGACCCACTTCACCAAGGCGGGCGGCGCCTGCGGCGGCTGCATCCCGAAGATCAAGGAACTGATCGCCGAGGTGCTGGGCGAGGAGAAAAAGGTAGCCGTGGAAAAACCGGTCAAGCTGACCAACCTGAGGAAGATGCAGCTCATCCAGGAAACCCTGGAGAACGAAGTCCGTCCGCAGCTTTGGGCTGACGGCGGCGACCTCGAGCTGGTCGACATCGACGGCTCCACCGTGCAGGTCGCCTTCCGCAAGGCGTGCGCGGGTTGCGCCTCCTCCGGCAACACCGCCAAATTCGTGGAGCAGAAGCTGCGCGAACTGGTCTCATCCGACATCGTCGTACAGGAGGTACAGGGATGAAAGAGATCTATCTTGATAACAACGCGACCACGAAGGTGGACGAGCTGGTTTTCGAGGAGATGCGTCCCTACTTCTGCGAGCTGTACGGCAACCCCAGCTCGATGCACTTCTTCGGCGGGCAGGTGCAGAAGAAGGTGGACGAGGCGCGTAACCGTGTCGCAGCCCTTCTGGGTGCGCTTCCGGACGAGATCGTCTTCACCGCCTGCGGCACCGAGAGCGACAACGCCGCCATCCGCTCCGCCATCGAGGTGTTCCCGGAGAAACGCCACATCATCACCAGCCGCGTCGAGCACCCGGCCGTGCTGACCCAGTGCCGCAACCTGAGCAAGCGCGGCTACCGGATCACCGAGTTGAACGTCGACGGCAACGGCCAGCTCGATCTCAAGGAACTTGAGACCGCGCTCGACGACGACACCGCCATCGTCTCCCTCATGTACGCCAACAACGAGACCGGCGTCATCTTCCCGATAGAGGAAGCCGCCAGGATGGTCAAGGAGAAGGGCGCTCTCTTCCACACCGACGCCGTGCAGGCAGTCGGGAAGATTCCGCTGAACATGGCAGAGTCGGCCATCGACATGCTCTCGCTCTCAGGCCACAAGCTCCATGCGCCGAAAGGGATCGGCGTCCTCTACGTGCGCCGCGGCACCCCGTTCCGCCCGCTTCTGGTCGGCGGGCACCAGGAACGCGGCCGCAGGGCCGGCACCGAGAACACCGGCTCGCTCATCGCCATGGGGAAGGCGTGCGAACTGGCACAGCTGCACATGGCTGAAGAGGGGGGGCGCGTGCGCGAGATGCGCGACAGGCTGGAGCGCGAACTGACGGCAGCGATCCCCAACACCAGGATCAACGGCGGCGGGACCGACCGTCTTCCCAACACCCTTTCCATCGCGATGGAATTCGTGGAAGGGGAGGGGATACTGCTGCTTCTCTCCGAGAAAGGGATCTGCGCCTCCTCCGGCAGCGCCTGCACCTCCGGCTCGCTGGAGCCGTCCCACGTGCTGAGGGCGATGGGCGTGCCGTTCACCTGCGCGCACGGCTCGATCCGCTTCTCGCTTTCCAGGTTCACCACCGACGCCGAGATCGATGCGGTCATCAAGGAACTCCCGCCGATCATCTCCCGTCTGCGCCAGATGTCTCCCTTCGGGCGGGAATTCCTGGAGAAAAAATAACGCGGGACAAAAAGAGCTAGATCCATAAAAAAAGGGGTGAGCGCTGTATGTGCTCACCCCTTCGATTATTTCTGAGCAGGATGCTATAAACGACCATTTTCTTTGAGTTCTTTTAACAAGCTTTCATACGTGACAAGCGGTTCATGGACTCGTTCCTCGAAGGCAGCTAAATCTTCAGCATCTTCGGCGAGAGCGCTTCGCACCGCATCATTGACTAGATCGGAGAGGGAGCGGGATGTTTTTAGCGCTTTTTGCCGTAGCGCCCGGTGCAGCGCAGCGTCCAGATAGACGGTTGTTTTTTTTTCTAGGTGCGCGCATATCAACCTCCTGTTCAGAGCATAGCGACATTCGCGTCATGACGTCAAGGCGCGGCATAAGAGGAACACCAGATTGTCTGCCATATCTTTAATTGAAGTGACCGCCAAAATAAACGACCGCAAGAGCCTGGAAGGAATCACCCTGGAGATCGGCGCGGGGGAGCAGTGGGCGCTGGTCGGGGCCAACGGGTCGGGGAAGTCGTCCCTGGGGAGGCTCCTCTGCAACGCTCTCCCCGTCATTTCCGGGAACTGCCGGGTCCCGGCACGGTCGGCCTTCGTCGCCTTCGAGAAGGTCGACGAGATCCTCGAGATAGAGAGGTACAACGACGACTCGGATTTCCTCGGCTATGTCACCGAGGGAACCCCGGTCACCAAGTTCATCCTTTCCGGTACCGCCGCAGACGAAGCACAGCTCGCCGACCTCGCACAACAGCTGGGGTTCACCGCCATTCTGGAGCGGGGGCTCAAATTCCTGTCGACCGGCGAGATGCGCAAGGTACTGATCTGCAAGGCGTTGCTGCAGGAGCCGGAACTCCTTGTCCTGGACGAGCCGTTCGACGGCCTGGACCAGCACTCCTGCGCCGCGCTGAGGAACCTGATAACCCGCTGCATCGAACATGGCATCAGGGTCATCCTGCTCCTGAACCGTTTCAGTGAGATACTCCCCGGGACGACGCACATAGCCTATGTGAAGGACTGCGGGATCTTCAGGTCCGGCTCCAAGGACGAGATGCTGAACTCGGAACCGCTGCGCCGGTTCCACGCCTTCCACTACACGCTCCCCGATGCGCTGCCGGAGATCGACAGCGGCCACAGCGCGCCTCGACTCCCTGCCGAGGTGCCTCTGATCGAGATGAAGGACGCGGTGGTGACCTATGGCGAGAAGCGCGTCCTGAACAGGGTCAACTGGACCGTGAAGAGCGGGGAACACTGGAAGATCAGCGGGCCGAACGGGTCGGGCAAGTCGACGCTGCTGAGTCTCGTGAGCGGCGACAACAGCCAGGCTTACGCCAACGATATCAGCCTGTTCGGACGGAAGAGGGGGACCGGTGAAACGGTGTGGGATATCAAGAAGCGGATCGGCCTGGTCTCAACATCCCTGCAGCAGGAGTACCGCGTCGGCGCCACAGTCAAGGTGGTGGTCATCTCCGGCTTCTTCGATTCCATCGGCATGTACGCGCAGTACTCACCGAGGCAGCAGGAAATAGCGCACGAATGGCTGGAACTGCTGCACATGGAAAAGCGCAGCGGCGACTCCTTCCGCGACCTCTCCTATGGCGAGCAGAGGCTGGTCCTTCTTGCCAGGGCGATGGTCAAGCAGCCGGATCTGCTGATACTGGACGAGCCGTGCCAGGGGCTGGACGACGTGAACCGCGAAATGGTGCTGAAACTCGTGGATCATTTAGGCCGAACCGGGAATACCCAGATCCTCTACGTCACCCACCACCCCGAGGACAGCATCCCCTGCATCACCAACAGCATGGAGCTGGTCCCCGCCGAGGATGGCGGCTACACGGCCAGCGTCCGCTCCCCGGTTTGGACTTAATACTTCCTCCACAATTCCAGGCCGCTGTACGCTTCTTGGAATCCGAAGGTCTTGAGCGGGGCGGCATAGGGAGATGCCGCCGCCGGTTCCCTGTTGATCCGTTCCACGGATACCCTTTTCAGCGGATTGAACTCGCGGGAGAGGAGCACCTTGAAGAAGCCGAGGTATTCGGGCAGGCGCGGATGGTCGGGCTCGACATTTATCTCCAGCTCCTTCCCAAAGCGCCTGGAAACCAGCACCAGGTCGGCACCCCGGTAAACCAGGTGCGTCGAGGGGAGGCGGGCGGGGAGGCGGTCGCGGAAACCTTCCAGCCCGCTGCCGCAAAGGGAGGCGGGATCGGCCGCGTTGATCCAGTACACGGTCTCCCGGGGCAATCCCTGCTCCAGCAGCCGGTACGCCTCGTGGGAGATGAACTGCAGCCCCGGAACGCCGGTGAAAAAACTGCCGGAGAGGATCTCGCCGGACATCTCCATGATGCGCAGCGTCCTGAACAGCTTGCCCCATTGCAGGGGAGGGAGCTCACGCAGCAGAAGTTCCTTGAACAGGATGCCGTTTCTCCCGAGGAGGACCCTGACGCGATCCTTGTTCCTCTCCTCCCTTTCCAGCGGGTCCGTCGACTCCTCAAGCCGCGGCAGGATGAACCAGTTGCCGGACCCCTCCCGGCCCCGGTTCCAGCGGCTCCCCGGCACGCGCCTGAGGCTCCTGCTTGGGCCGGGCTCCGACTCGCGCCTGACGAATCGGTTCAGAATCCCTTTGCGCACCGAGACAAAGGAGTCGTTGCTGATCTCGCCCCTCCAGGCGCCCTTCCAGAGTTCCGTGGTGACTTTGGCGGCCGGGAGGCCGGAAGTCGAGCAGATCGCCGAGAGGCTGTAGCGACCGTTGGGATCGGGGATCAAACTTGACGCCGCGCCAGCCTCCTTATCGCCTGTGGCGTCGCTCCCCTGGAAGAGATCCAGCTCTTCGGGGAAGGCGAAGGAGAGCTTTCTCTGGCCGCAGCCGAACCAGAGGAGGTCGCTCCCCTGCATCAGGCTGTCGAGCCAGGCGTTGAAGTACGGTTGCATCCGCGCCGGGAGCACCTCTTCCTCCCACATCCCGGCGGTGAGCGGAACGCCCAGCAGCTGCTCCAGCGTCCCTCGCAGGTCATCGGCGCTGTTCCCGGGCCTTGTCACCCCTTGGAAGAAGGCGAGGAAAAGCGGCAGGGAGGAGAGGTCCAGCGCCTCGAAGACGGGCTTCCTCGACCTGCGCAGCATCCGGAGCAGCGCCTCGAGATTGGCCGTGTCGCAGATCTCAGGCCCCGTGCTTTGTTCCAGGAATTGGTCCTGCAGCACCGCTCCCGTCTCTTCCAACGAGTGGAGAGCGTCGTTTAGCAGGTCGTCGGGGAGCCCCACGGTCCGCTTCAGCCAGGAAAGCTGTACCGGGCCGTAATAGCCGAGGACTTTCGCGACCAGTTTCACCGTCGCCGCTTCCTCCTCGCCGTTTCCGGTTTCGCCGTCCCCCTGTTTTATCTGAAGGGCCAGCTTCTGCACCGAACGGCGCAGCAACTCCGGCAATCCCTCCCTTTCCACAAGGGGAAGCACTTCCATATCCCGCCAGCCTATGGACAGCCCAAGCGCCAGGTCCGGGATCATCTCGATGGCGCCCACCAGGGGGGCTGCCGCACCGGGGAGAGTGAGGAGCGCAACCCTTTCCGCCACCCGGGACAGCAACTCCGCCGGCGGCACCGAGCCGTCCCGCTCAACCGCGGCAAGAAGCGCGGCCCATTCCTCTTGCGGGATGAGGAGTCGTTCCTTGACCCAGTCGATCAGTTCGCGCGCGCCGTCGGGGGCGTAGCCGGGCGCCAGCCGCTGCTGCTTTGCCTCGAAGAGCCGCACCAGTTCGGCCGGGAGGCGAGGTCGCAGGTGCGAGGTGAAGACAAGCTCCTTGAGCAGGTCCTGCCCGAGCGCCGATTTCCTGGCGCTGTCCGGCGTGTCGTCCTCGTAGACGTACTTGTTGGTCTGGAGCCAGATGAGCGCCTGGGCAAAAGGCGAGGCGACGGTGGTGCGGATCTGGGTGAGGGCGATGGCGCCGTCCTGGATCTCTTCCAGGAGACGTTTCAGGTTCACCAGGTCGAACTCGTCCTGCAGGGACGAGCGCCAGGTTTCGAGGAGGATGGGGAAATCGCGGTACTTCGTGACCGATGCGAGCAGCTTGCGGGAGCGGAGGCGGTTGAGCCAGAGCGGCATCCGCCGTTTGAAGTTGCTGCGCGACAGAAGCAGGGCACGTCCGGCGTTCTCCCTGAAGCGGGCGCCGAAGTAGCCTGTCGACTCCAGGGAATCGCGCAGCAGCGACTCGATGTTTTCCGGCGTGACCAGGAAGAAGACCTCCCGCAGGTCGTCAAGCTGGTGGGGGATCAGGAGCGCGATGCCGTCGTTGTTGTAAAAGGCCTGCAGCGGGTAGCCGTACCTCTTTTCCCAGGCGGCGCAAAGGGCGAAGGTGAAGGGGCGGTTGATGCTGTTGCCCCAGAGCGTGTGCAGGATGATCTGCTGCGTCTGCGCCCCGCCGACGGGGTCGTGGTACAACTCGACCAGCAGATGGTGCCGGTGGGGGAGCGCCGCCGAGGTCGCTTCCTTCTGCCGGTTCAGGTATAACTCCAGCGACTGCGCGGCGCCCAGGTCCATGAAGTGGTGCCGCATCAGCTCTTCGACGAGGCTTTCCTTGCCGAGCCGGCCGTTGCAGAATTCGAGGAACGAGGCGATTTTCTCGGAATAGTAGAAGTCCCGGTCCAGCTCCTCCGCCCTCCAGAAAGGGATGATCTGCTGCGGCTTTCTCGCCGGCAACACCAGCACGGTGCTGTGGGTGATCTCCGTGATCTGCCACACCTGGGCTCCCAGCGCGAAGGTGTCGCCGATCCTCCTCTCCCAGACGAACTCCTCGTCCAGTTCGCCGATCTTGGCGTTGCTGTCCTTCAGGCGGAGTTCGAAATACCCCCTTTCGGGGATGGTCCCCCCTTCCATGTAGATGAGCATGGAGATGCCGGGGCGGGTGGAGATGGTCCCCTCCAGCCGGTCGACCGTCACCCTGGGACGCAGCTCCGGCACCCGCGAGTCCGAGTATTTCCCCTCCAGCATCCCGATGACCAGGTCGAACTGCTGCCGCGCCAGGTTCCGGTACGGGTAGCACCCTTTCAGGAAACCGTACAATTCGTCCAGCGGCCATTTTTCCGCAAACGCCATGGAAAGGATCACCTGGACCAGTATGTCGAGCGGGGCCTCGACCGGGTGCAGCTCCTCGATGTCCCCTTCGGCTATGGCGCGGGCGATGACCGCCGCTGCAACGAAGTCCATGCCGAAGGTGGGGAAGAGAAGCCCCGAACTCACCTCGCCGACGCCGTGTCCCGAACGGCCGATGCGCTGGATGGCGGACGAAATCGATCGCGGCGTCTGGATCAGGACCACGCTGTCCAGCTTGCCGATGTCGATGCCGAGTTCCAGCGAGTTGGTGGCGACTATCGCCTTCAGCTCCCCGCGCTTCAACCGCTCCTCCACCGCCAGACGGATCTCCCGCGAAAGGGAGCCGTGGTGCGAGTAGGCGAGTTCCTCCCCCGACCACTCGTTGATGAGGCGGGTGACCTTCTCGGTGGTCCGCCTTGAGTTGGCGAAAAAAAGGGTGGAGCGGTGCCGCGCGATGATGTCGGTGAACCTTTCGACCAGCGCCGGCCAGAGATCCTCCGCCGAGGCGCTCTCCGCCTGTTCCGGTGCGGTGATGGTCAGGTTGAAGCGCTTGGCGCGCTCCCCCCTCACGATAGTCACCGGCCTTGGCCGATACCCGTTTCCCAACGGCGCCAGGCCGCCGATGAAGCCGGCTACCGTTTCCAGCGGCCTCACCGTCGCCGAAAGGGCGATGCGCTGGAACTCGCCGCTCAGAAGAACCAGCCTCTCGACCGCGGTTATCAGGTGCGTCCCCCGTTTGCTACCGGCCACGGCATGGATCTCGTCGAGTATCACCGTGGCGATGCCGGTGAGCGTGGCCCTGCTCCCTTGGGAGGTGAGGAGGATGTTGAGGCTCTCGGGGGTGGTGATGAGGATCTCTGGCGGGTGGCGCAGCATCCTGCGGCGCTCGTCGCCGGGGGTGTCGCCGCTTCTGGTCTGGACGTTGATGGTGGGGAAGGGGACACCGGCCTGCTCGAAGTAGTCCCGCAGTTCCGCGAGCGGAGCGAGCAGGTTGCGTCGCACGTCGTTGTTGAGCGCCTTCAGGGGGGAGACGTAGAGAATCCTGGTCTCGCCCGGAGGCCAGGCGCCGGTAACGAGCCGGTTGATGGCCCACAGGAAGGCGGCCAGGGTCTTGCCGCTGCCGGTCGGCGCCGTCACCAGCACGTGCCGCCCTTTCATCACCTCCGACCAGGCGCGCGACTGTACCTCGGTAGGTGCGCCGACTCTCTCGGTGAACCATTTAGCTATTAAAGGATGGAAGTTTTGCAGAATGGACGGCGGCATAGGTATGACTTTAGGTCAATCCCCGCCGTTATTCAAGGTGTCGTGTCTCAGACGTCCTCAGATTTTCTCTGTGGCAAATGGTTTGTTTTTTGGCGCGGTTTGCGCTGCAAGGTACCGATTTTGCGACCGAAAAATATTATATATGTCTAATTTTCAGTCCGTAGATGGGCCGGTTCAAAAAGACTCAAAGGCGTGAGCCAGGACACAATAAATGAATATGTCACCCTGGTGACGGCAACTGCGGGGATGAAGGGGGGGTAGCGATTGGATGATCAGGGGCCTGTTCATATTACGGACCGAGATTTACCGTTAAACTTTGGCACTGTCCGGTCGAAATAAAGTATTGTCTTGGCTCTTTGCCGGTGATATTTAGCTGTTACTATTATAGTAGGCCTAGCCACCCGGTCATGATTGTTCAGGCCCTTCCCGGCGATCATTGGCCACTGGATCAGCCGGGAGATTAGACAGCACCAAAAAGAACTGCGGGGGAATTTCATGCAGCGGAAAAGATCACTACTTCCTTTAATTGGCATGCAGTCATCTTTCAGCGCGTTCGGGATGCTGTCCCTGCTGACTGTGTGTCTGAGCAGTGCCTATGCGGAGGTGAAATGTCTCAATGGCCAGGGGAGCGCTGCCATCGTGAATGACGACATCTCTTCCGCGAAAATGGAGGCCACCGCACGTGCGCGCTGGGCCGCCCTGGAGGAGGCCGTGGGCGTGGAGGTCCGTTCGCAGAGCGTGGTGGAAAACTCGGCCCTTCTGGACGACATGGTCACCATGCAGGGCAAGGGGACCATCAGTTCCTCGAAGGTGCTCTCCGAGAAGCGTGACCAGGGGATGTACCACGTTACCGTCAATGCCTGCATAGAGCCCTCGAAGGCGGCGGAAGCCGTGGCTTCACTGGCGCTCAACAACTCGGTGGCGGTATTTCTTCCGGCCCGCAGGCCGCGGGTGCTGCAGGAATCGGAGTCGACGGCAAGGGTAAGCAACTCTCGTAAAACGGCAAAGGCGAGCGTGACAAGTCAAAGCGTGACGGAGGAACAGGAGGAGAGCAACATCCTCTCCGACACGCTGATCGAGAAGCTGGTGGAGCAGGGTTACACGGTGACCGACATCGCCCCGACCGGGGTGCTCGATGCGGAGGAGGTGGACAAGGCGATCAAAAGCGGCAACTTCACCGCCATGCGGAGCCTGATCGGGAAATACCTGAGTAACCTGCTCTTGATCGGCAAGGTGGACTACACCGTGTCGCAGAAAAAAGGCGAGGAGATCGGCTACGGCATCGAGGCGCCGTTCAACAGGGTTACCGTCCGTCTCACCTACCGGCTTCTGACGCGGGAGCGCGACAGCGGCAAGCTCGTGATAGTGGGCGCCGGGACCTCCGAGGCGAAAGGAAACGCGGCGAACCTCGAGGACGCCGCGGCCAAGGGGATGGAGAACCTCTCGACGAAGGTGATCCCGGCTCTTCTGGACAAGTTCGCCAGGCAGATCAAAGGGGTGTCCCGCAAGATCGCCGTGAAGGTGGATGGGCTTGACGCCGTCGAAGGTACCTTCGACGTGAAGCAGGTCATCGGCAACGCGGCATGGGTAAGCGATGTGGAGGCGACCGGGCTTAACGAGTACCGGGTGAGCTACCCCGAAAACAGCATCTATCTGGCCAACAGCCTGAGCCGCAACCCGAAACTGAAACTGGTCGAGTTCTCTCCCTACAGCATCCGGCTCAGCTACCGGAAGTAGCGCCGCCCCGCAGGCTGGGGGGATATAAATATGTTTACATATCGGCGTCTTAATGATAATTGTTGCCCGCTGTTAACACTTTGCCGTTTCCAATTGCCGATCCGGCTGGACATCGCATGCGACTTTTTACAGGGAGCAATTCCACTGATAGCCGATCCGCCGATCCGGCGCCGCCGGATAGCGATTATCCACGGCTGATCACGGACAACCTCGCCTTCATCGAGAAGCAGTGCCGCCGCGCGGTGCTGAAGACGATGGAGAGCGGCGGGGCGGGGGGGGACGCGTTGTCGCCGGGGGATGCCGGCATCGAGCTGGAGAACCAGGCGGACGAACTGCTGAACGAGGTGCTGGATCGCCTGAGGGGGGACGACTTCAAGGCGCTGCGCGAGTTCAAGGCGCAGTCGAAGCTCACCACCTACCTGACGACCATAGTCGCCAACCTGATCATCGACCTGCTGCGCCAGAGGAAGGGGCGCAGCCGGGCGAAGGAGCGGGCGCGGGAAATGGGGGGGGTGGCCGAGCGGCTTTACGATCTCGTCTATCTCCGGGGCTGTTCGCTGCACCAGGCGCACAGCCACCTCGAGATCACCTACGGCGTCGCCGAGCCCCTGGAAAGGTTGCAGGAGATGCTGGACCGGATGCGGGGGCGGGGAGACAGGTCGCAGATGCTGCTGGCGACCGATCCGGAAGACACCTGGCTCGTCTCCGGCAGGAAGGTGACGGTGGACGAAGCCGTTGAGGTCGAGGTCACCGACCCGCGCAGGAATGCGGAAGCCGCCCTGATCGACCGCCAGAAGCGGGTCCGGGTGCAGCAGGCGGTCTCGGACCTGACCGCCGGACTCAGCGGCGAAGAGAGCTTCATGCTCCGGCTCCGCTTTCCCACCGACGATTCGGAGCCGAAATCGTTCAAGGAGATCGGGAGGCTCCTTGGCGCTTCCGAGAGCAGCGTCGACGCCAGGATCAGGAGGATACTGATACGCTTCCGCGAGACCTTGCTCCGCCAGGGGCTTACGCTGCAGGATCTCGTTTGACTCTTTTGCACAAACGGCGCAGGGAAAAGCTGCGTTGTCCGTCCAACACTGAAACCGATGCAGATCACCTCATCGGGACAACTTACTTGAGTACCGGCAGGCATGGTTCCGGCAGTTACTGCGGGAGGCCGGCCGGGAATCGGTTGGAGTGGCGGCGACTATGAAAAAGGATGATTCCAAGCTCGGGGCAGCTATAGTCGACGGTCTCGTATCGGGCACGGCAGCAGGGGAGTGCCCGACGCTGGAAGAGATCGCAAGACTCGTGGACGGCTCTCTGGCATGCGCCGAACGTGATGCCGTTTTGGGGCATCTAGCGCATTGCGACGACTGCCGGGAAACCTTTCTTACCACTGCGGAACTGGCAGGCACGGACGCTGCCTCCGGACAGCCGGCGGCCCGGACGAGGCGCAGGTATCTCGTTTCTTCCGCTCTTGCCGCCGCAGCCGTGCTGGTCGTCGCGTTGTCGCTCCAGTTCAGCGACTCTCCTACCGAAAAGGGACTCACTGCCCGAAACGTCGCGCCCGCCGCTCCGCGTGCCGCGGTTCCCGCCGACGGCGCCGTGCCGCGGCAAGAGCCGGCCCGCGAAGCTGTCGTTGCGAAAAAGAAGGAGCAATCCCCGGTCGCCGTGCGGGAAAAGGTCCAGGTCGCCAGGGAGCCCTATGCCCCGGGGACGGAGCGTATGGCCGGTCTTTTGGTCGGAAAAGGAGACGCCAAAGAACTCGCCCCGCTGGTCGGCGTACAGGAGAAGAGTTTCGGCTTCACCGCGAAGGTGGATCCCGGCAGCGTTGCCTTTCGCTTCGGCGTCAACCTGATGGATCTGCAGATTGCCCTTCTTGCCGGCGACGGGGACCGGGCGCAGGCCCAGGCCACGCGGCTTGCCCCTCTGCTCGAATCGCTTGCCGGCGCTCCCGATGCCGCCCCCCTGGAGCGGCTGGCGGCGAAGCTGGAACAGGGGGAGGCGCCGGCCAGCCTCGCCGGCAGTGGCGGAAAGCTGGAGCGTCTCATCCCGAAGGAGCAGGTACCCTACGCCCGTCTTGGCGTCTGGGCGGAAGGAGCGAGGCTCGCGTTGAAGTGCGGGAACCGGGATTACCTGGCGGCCGGTGTGCCTCGTTACTTCGGCAACCAGGAGGCCGATGCGACCATCCCCCCGGCTGCCGCCGCCGCCCTGAAGGGGCTGCAGCAGAAGCTCAAAAGACAATCCATCGATTTGCAGGCGGTGGAACAGGATGTGACGGTAATACTCGCGTCTTTCTAGTGTTGCCCCGCTTTTCCTCTCCATGAGGGGAGGCCATAGTTAAAAGTTGCACGTTCGGCGTCGGAGCTTTGCACTTTGTCCGTCATATAAGGAAACCGGATCATCACAGGCAGTGATGGACAAAACGAAGGAGGCTGAGATGGAAAAAATCCTGAAGGTCGCTGCTGCAGCCCTTTTAGTCACCCTCTGCCTCTTTTCGGTGGCGCTTGCCGCTGCCCCCTTGCAGTTGCTGAGCCTCGAAGAGGCGGCCCGCCCCGAAGCCAGGAACTTCGGGTTCGCCGCCGCCCTGCGCAACGACGGCCCTACCATCTCCGCGAGAGATCTGGAGGTTCCCCCCGGGCAGACCACCTTCCCGCTGGCGGTCGCCTTCACTGCCAAGGACGGGACTCCGGTCGACATCAACACGCTCAAGCTGGAATGCCTGAAAAGCACCCCCGTCGACCTCACCGCGCGGGTGAAACCGTACGCGGGCAAGGAGGGGGTGAATGTCGACCACATCTCGCTTCCTCCCGGCTCCTACCGCTTCAGGGTAGCCATCAGCGACTTCAAGGGAAGGTTCTCCGAGAAGGAATTCACCGTGAAGGTATCGGTTAACTACTAGGGGGACCAGGTGCTATTCGCGAAACGGACATCTAGCGGCAGGCTCCCCGGGGTGAGACATCTCGCGGCGGCGTTTCTGGGCGCGGCGCTCCTAGCCACGGCAGGAACCGCTTTCGCCGTAGAATCATTGCCGACGGACAACCCGAAGTACCTGAAGGTGAAGGGTATTTACGACAGCGTGGCCCGCGCCTTCGGCGACGGCAGGGTTCCCCCCCGTCTCATCGTGAGCCCGGTCGGCGCCGCCAGCCAGAACGCCGTCGCCTGGTCCGATCCCGGAACGGAAGGGGCGATCGGCATGGAGGCGGAGAGCGGTCCTCTCCAGGCAGGTTACATCGCCATCGAGGAGAACGTCTGCGACCTGTTCGCGTCCCTTGGCGACGACCAGGAGAGCGCCATAGCCTTCCTGCTCGGGCACGAACTGACGCACTACTACATGCGCCACGGCTGGGTCGGGGACTTCGGCAACTCCTTCGCCTCCCTGGACGTCGGGCGCAAGATGATCAAGGCGGCGAGCTACGAGGAGGTCATCAAGCGGGAGACCGAGGCCGACTACTTCGGCGGCTTCTACGGGCACCTCGCGGGGTATGACACCTTGGGGGTCGCTCCCAAGGCGATCGAACTGATCTACGCCTCCTACAAGCTCCCCAGCAAGCTTCCCAACTACCCGTCGCGCGCCGAGCGCCAGGCGATAGCAGAGCGTGCCGAGGCCAACCTGCGCAAGATGGTCCCGGTCTTCGAGGCGGGAAACCGACTCCTGCTCCTCGATAAGTACGACGCCGCCGGGCGCCTCTTCGAGCACCTCGCCCACACCTTCCCCAGCAGGGAGATGTTCAACAACGCCGGTGTCGCCTACGCCTCCGAGGCGACCCGCCTCTTCAAGCCCGGCGCCCTCAAGTTCGCCTATCCCTTCGAGTTCGACGCAGACACCAGGCTGAAGGCAAAGGGGGGGAAACTGAAGGGGCTTGCCGACGAATTCGCCGAGCGGCGCGGTCGGCTGCTGCAAAAAGGGGCGGACAGCTTCGACAAGGCCATACAGCGCGACCGCAACTACGCCGTCGCCTACGTGAACCTTGCGGCGGTGGACTCCCTCATGGGCGACCGCGACAACGCCGTCATCCTCGCCAACAAGGCCATGGAGGCCTCGCGCAAGAGCAACGAGAACATCACCCTGGCCAACGCGCTGGTGGCGCGAGGGATCGCCTACGCGGAGGGTGGCAACAAGGAAAAGGCGATGGTCGACATGGCCGCGGCCCGCAACCTCGGCAGCCACATAGCCGCGGCGAACCTGGCGCTCCTCCAGGGGGAGCCCGGACAGCCCGCCCCCCAACCTGCCGGCGAAATCGAGAACGACAAGCGGGAGACCGTTGCCGGCATCTCCCCGCGCGACAACTTCGTCAAGGATAAGGAGGCGACCACCTTTTCCCTCAAGGGGGTCGGGAAGGACGAGCCTACCATCGTCGTTCACTCCAAGCCAGGGAAGGGATGGGAGGACATGCTGGTCCAGGCCGACGGGAAGCTGATCCGGGTTCTGGCAACCGGCAAGGGGTACGCCGACCCGTCGGGGCGGGGGGTAAAGATCGGGAGCGGTTTCGACGAGATGAGCGGCAGGTACGGGGAGCCGTCGCGGGTCCTCACCTCCCGCCAGGGTACCTGGTACCTGTACCAGAAGACGGGGATCATATTCTCGGTCAATCCGGCCGGGAGGATCACCGGCTGGATGACCTACGCTGTGCAGTGAAGAAAAAAACACGAGGGGAAAAATCTCCCTGTCCGTCTCATGGTGTGACGGACGGGTTTTTTCCGTTTAGTTGTCACCCCGCCGCTCGGGGGATTAGCTGAAAACAAAATGGAGGTCGACAATGATCAGGAAAACGCTTTTCATGCTGTTCGCACTGGCTGCCATCCTCGCGACCATGGCCGGTTGTGCCGGGCCGCAGGTGCGCAGCATATCACCTGAGGATAACCCCGAGCACCATTACCTGGGGGGGATGAACGCCCTGGAAAGCGGCCAGTTTGCGGCGGCCGCAGATAAATTCGACAGGGCCGTCTATCTCGACGAGCGTTTCTCCAAGGCATACGGGGGGCTCGCCATCGTTTCCGCCGAGAAGGTCAAGGCCCTGGCCGACCCGAAGTTCAAGACGATCGAGGTGGAGAGGGCCTTCGAGCAACTGGCGAAGGCAAAGAAGTTCGCCAATAAGCCCCAGGAGGAGTTCGACTACTTCACGGCGAAGATCAGGGTGCACACGCTGCTGAGGGACGAGGGGTGGCTGAAGGAGTGCGAGGACGCCTACCGCGCCGGCTCCGAGTTGAAGGTGGACGAGCGGACCATGACCTATTACCAGGGGGCCGAGGCGCTCACCTACTACATGGGCGGGGCATACCTGCAGGCCCTCGAGTTCCAGAAGGCCCGCGACCGCTATGCCGACGTGCTCAATTCCAGGCGCGAGGGGAAATGGCACGAGAAGGCCGACCGCGCCTGGAAGAAGACCGACAGGATCGTCCGCGCCATGGCCGGGATCACGCTGGGCGACGTCGGCAAGAAGATCGCCGCGCAGGACGTGGTGACCCGTGCCGACCTGGCGGCGCTTCTGGTGGATGAACTGAAGCTGGACAAGCTTTTCGCGGGGAGGATACCGGTCGCCTCGCAGCTCGAAAAGATGAAGGCGGAGTTCACCCCGGTGGACATGCTGAACCACCCGTTCAAGGACGAAGTGCTCACCATGATGAAGTGGAAGGTGCGCGGCATGGAGCCGAAATTCGACGAGACGACCAAGGCCCAGCTCTTCAAACCGGCCGATAGCGTCAGCCGCGGCGAGATGGCCTTCATCCTCGAGGACGTGCTGATCAAGCTTACCGGCGACGACAAACTCGCCACCGCATACTTCGGGCAGGACAAGTCCCCGTTCCCGGACGTGCGCAGCACCTCCCCCTTCTACAACGCCGTGATCAACATGACCACCCGCGGCATCATGGAGGGTGAGCTCTCCGGCGAGTTCCGGCTCAACGATCCGGTCGACGGCGCCGACGCGCTGCTCGCCATCAGGGTGCTGAACCAGAAGAAGAACATCTACTAACCTTTAATAAAATATCGGAGGCAAACACATGAAGAAACTGCTCGTAGCTGCAATGTTCGTGGCCGGGATGGTTGGAGCGGCCTACGCCGATGAAGAGATGTCCATCCAGATAGACCAGACCTTTGTCAAGGCAAGGGCCTACCTGACTCAGCAGAACCTCTCCCTCACCGGCAGCCCGTCGGGGAGGGACGACAACGCCGCCTTCGGCCAGGAGGCGATCCTCTTCTACGGCGAGGGCGCCGCCAATGCCAATCCGAGCTTCTCCGAGGCCCAGAGGGAGATGGGGGCGAAACGTGCGGCGGTTGTCGTCGCGCAACGTGCTGTCGCCGAATACCTGAGCGGCTTCACCCTGGTGGGCGACACCTCGGTGAAGGACGGCGTGCAGGAATACGACGCGATCAGGAGCACCGTGATCGCGCAGGTCAAGGGCGCTCAGGTAGTGGTGCAGGAGTACAACAAGGAGAAGGGGATGGCCATCGCCATCCTGAAGGTCGGGATGCACGGGCCGAAGGGCTTCGCATCGGCCTTCTACGACAAGATGCTGAAGGATCCCGAGCTGAAGAAGGCCATGACCGAGGTAGACGGCAAGCAGGTGCCCAAGTACAAGCACAAGGTGGAGCCGGTGGCGGAGAACTATGACGGCCTGATCATCGACGCGACCGAGCAGAACTTCAGGCCGGCCCTGATCAACCGCATCTTCAGCGGCAAGAACGAACTCCTGTACGACCCGTCCAAGGTGAGCCAGAAGGTCCTCGTCGAGCAGGGTTGCGGCGAGTACACCAACACCGTGGAGAAGGCGAAGGCCGCGCTGGAATCCCGCGGCATCAAGAATCCGCTGGTGGTCAAGGCTTCCGGCACCGTCAGCGCCGCGGACCTGCAGGTTTCGGACGATGACGCGGCGACCATCTTCTCGGCCAACCAGAAGGGTAACTTCTTCGCCGGCGCCAAGGTCGCGTTCGTGCTTAAGTAAAAAAATGGCGGTCCGCAGCAGCCGCCGACCCGATGCGTGAACAGGGATGAGGGGGATACGGGGATATCGGCGGCTGTTGCTATTCCTCGCATCCCCACATCCCTGTAGCTGTTTCTTCGGACCGGGTCTTCTTGAAGCCCCCTCGCCCTCCGGGAGAGGGTCGGGGTGAGGGCGCTGGCGTCTGCAACTCCGTCTCTTCGTGGCACTCCCCTCACCCGCCCTTCGGGCACCCTCTCCCGGAGGGCGAGGGGATGGGGCAGGAGCTTGGGAACGAGAGGATTGGGAACGATAGGAAAAAGAGGCACTTCTTTTAGCCGTTGGACGTAGGAGTGGGCATGCTGCAAAAAGTACTGTTGACGCTGCTTCTGGTTGTTGTCACGACGGCGACCGCCAAGGCCAAGACCCTGGTGGTCGCCGGAAAGCTTTCCAGCGAGGTGACGGTGACCCAACAGGTCACCTTCGGCGTCGATGAGAAGCTGTCGGAACTCACCTATCGGTTTCCCGTCCCGGCTGCAGTCGACGTGCCGAGCATCACCCAGCGGCTCTCCGATCACCGACTGAAGTTCGACCCCCAGCCGGAGTCGGTCAAGGACGAGACGGATGCCTACGGCAACAACTACAAGGTCGTCACCTGGCGCAAGCTCACCGGCGACGCCCACGCCACCATCGTCTATACCACCGACATCGACGCCTCGCTCCATCCGCTGAAGACCGTGGCGCCTTTCCCCCTGGCCAAGGTGCCGGAAAAAGCCCGCGTGTTTCTGAAACCGTCCAAACAGGTGCAAAGCAGCGACCCGGAGGTGGTCCGGAAGGCGGCGGAACTGACAGAGGGGGCGACCACGCAGGGGGCCGCCGTCGACGCCATCCTCAACTTCGTAGCCGATCATATCCGCTACGAGACCCCGCCCAAATCCTACGATGCCATGTTCGGCCTCAGCACAGGAACCGGCAACTGCCAGAACTACGCGCATCTCGCCTGCGCGCTCCTGCGCGCCTCCGGGATACCCGCCCGGGTATCCGTAGGCCTCACCCTCAAGGACAAGTGGAAGATCCCGCTGGACGAGCGGGGATCGTCGCTGGTGCAGGGGATGGGGGAGGGGCTCCATGCCTGGATCGAGGTCTGGTTTCCCGGGCTCGGATGGCTTCCCTGCGACCCGCAGCAGTCCAAGCAGTTCACCTCGACGCGGCACATCAAGTACGCCCATGGCCTCGAGTGCGGCGAGATCGGGACCTCCTGGCGCGCCGTGCCGGTCCTGCCGCGCTATACCGCCGTCGTCAGCAGCAGCTTTAACCGCGACGTGGTGGACCTGAAGCTGAAGGGATCCGGCGCGGAGCCACGCGGCTACATGGCGAGCTTCGAGATGATCGCCTCGGCCCCGGAGGCGGAGCCCGCACCGCCCGTTGCGGTTCCGGCGCCCGTGCCGGTCCCTGTGCCGGTCGTCATCCCGGTGCCCCTGCCGTCCGTGATCCCGTCCTTGCCGAAGCTCGACGCGAAGCCTGCGCCAAAGCCTGCGCCCGAACCGAAGCCGGTTGTTCAACCGGAGCCCAGGCCGGAACCTAAGCCGGTGGCAAAGCCCGAGCCTCTGCCGGAACCCAAGCCCGTGGTAAAACCCGAGCCTCTGCCGGAGCCGAAGCCTGTTGCCAAGCCGTTGCCAAAACCGGAGCCTCCGCCCGAGCTTCAGCCGGAGCCGAAACCGGCCAAGGTAGCACCGGTCCAGCCTCCTAAGCCGGCAGTCAAACCGCCGAAGAAGAAGCCGGCGGGCCCGCCGCCGCTGCAGCCCGACGCGCAGGGGATGATCGTCTTCGGCAACATGCGTTTCCCGAAGACCTTGAATCTCTACACCATAAGCGGCAACCGCGGCGAGGCCTCGTTGGAGCGCGAGACTGCCGAGTACGCCACCTCCTCCAGCGTCTATGCCCAGGCCTTTTTGCTGGATCGGCCGTTGCAGCTGGATAAGGTGTCGCTTGCGATGAAAAAGTTCGGCGGTGACGGCACCGTGTACCTCGATATCGTGGCCGACGACGGCGGGAAGCCGGGGTTGACGCAAGGGGTCCGCTCGCAGCCGATCTACCTGGAGAACATCAGGCGTCTTCCCGGTTACGGCTGGCTCGACTTCACCATCCCTGCCGACTCCGATCCATTCCAGCCCGGCAAGTACTGGATGGTGCTGCGCCGCTCCGGCGAGGCGATCCTGAACTGGTATTACACCCCCGGCAAACCTTACGGCGGGCCGGACGACACCCGCTCGACAGCCCGCGGCTGGCAGTGGGAGGACATCCTCACCTACGACTTCGTCTTCAAGGTTTCGGGACGGGAGTTGCGCCGGTAGGGGCGAATGATTATTAGCCCCTACGGGTGTTCGGGGAGGCCAGGAGGTGCGGTATGGGCGAATCATTATTCGCCCCCGCCGCCCTGCGTTACCCAACGGTTGCCCGGAGAAAACAGATTGACTTGAGGGGAATGTGATGAAGAGAAGGGTCGTGTCGCTACTGTTATTCGCCTGCCTGGCGCTGCAGCTGTTCTCCCAATCGGCTTTTGCGGCCGCGCCGCCCAAGGAACCGATGCTCCGCATCGAGACCGGCAGGCACACGGCGATGATCAAGTCGATCTGCGCCGATGCCGCAGGTCGCTGGCTCGTCACCGCGTCCGAGGACAAGACGGTCCGCGTCTGGGACCTGACCCGGATGGCAGGCACGGAGGCCGGAAGGACGGAGATCGCCCCGGCGCGCGTGATCCGCCCCTCCATCGGCCCCGGCAACGAAGGGAAGCTCTTCGCCGTCGCCATCTCCCCCGACGGATCCACCATCGCCTGCGGCGGATGGACCGGCTGGGATCTGCAGAAGAAGGCGGCAGTCCTCTTTTTCGACCGCTCCAGCGGGCGGCTGTTGAAGCGCCTGGACGGGTTCCCGAACGTCATCAAGGCGCTCAGCTTCTCGCGCGACGGCAAGCGTCTCGCCGTCGCTCTCGGCGCGGGGCAGGGGGTCTACCTGGTCCGGGTTTCCGACTGGAAGCTCGCCGGTGCGGACGGGTCCTACGGCAACGACTGCTACGGACTCGACTTCGACCGCGCAGGGAGGCTCGCCACCGCCTCGTGGGACGGCTTCGTCCGGTTGTACGACGCGGGCTTCCGGCTGGTCGCGAAGAAAAAGGCGCCCAACGGCGAGCGTCCTTACTCCGTCTCATTTTCCGGCGACGGCGGCAAGATCGCCGTCGGTTGTGACGATTCCCGCAAGGTCGCCGTTGTCTCCGGCAAGGACCTCACCCCTCTTTACACCCCTCCCGGTGGCGCGGACAGCGGGAGCCTGTTCAACGTCGCCTGGTCGCCGGACGGGACTGTCCTCTATGCGGCGGGGAGCCATCGCGATGACCGGAAATACCTGGTGCGTCGCTGGGAGCAGGGAGGGAAGGGGGGCTATAGCGACCTCAAGGTAGCGGACGGCGACATCATGCAGTTGCTCGTCCTCCCCGGCGGCTCGCTCGCCTACGCAGCGGCCGGGCCCGAGATCGGCGTGGTCGGCGCCGACGGGGCGACCTCCTTTTCACTTGGCTCCAGCGTCGTCGATTACCGTGACGGCAGGCTCCTGGTATCCGCTGACGGCTCCTCCCTCGCCTTCGGGCAGTATTCGGGGGGGCGCTCGGACCTGCTTCTCTCGGTTGCCGATCGCTCTTTCAAAGCGGGCGGAGCATCAGCCGGACTGGCGCCCCCGGTGGCCGATGCGCCGCAACTGAAGGTGACCCAGTGGCGCAACGGCATGACGCCGCTTCTGAACGACGCCCCGCTCGCCCTGGACCAGTACGAGACGGCCCGCAGCCTTGCCCTCGCCCCGGACCGCGACTCGTTTCTGCTCGGCACCGACTGGAACCTGCGCTGCTTCGACCGCGAGGGGAAGCAGCTCTGGCGCGTCGCCGCTCCCGGCAACACCTGGCAGGTGAACGTCGCCGGAAACGGCAAGATCGCCGTCGCCGCCTTCGGTGACGGCACGATCCGCTGGTTTCGCATGAGCGACGGCAGGGAACTGCTCGCTTTTTTCCCGCACGCGGACCGGAAGCGCTGGGTGCTCTGGACCCCGTCCGGTTTCTACGACGCGGCCGTGGGGGGGGAGGAGCTGGCAGGGTGGCACCTGAACAACGGGGCGGTCCAGGTCGCGGACTTTTTCCCCGTTTCGCGGTTCCGCTCCGTTTACTGCCGCCCCGATGTCATCAACCGGGTCCTCTCCATGCTGGACGAGGCCGAGGCGGCCAAGGCCGCGGACGTCGCCGTCGGCCGAATCGGGGGAGGGAAGTCGGTGCTGGCGCTTCTGCCGCCCGTGGTGAGCGTAACCTCCCCGCCGGACCAGAGCGCCGTGGACAGCGGCGAGGTCACTGTCGAATTCAGCGTGCGATCCCCCTCCGGGGAGGAGGTGACGGGGGTGAAGGTCCTCGTCAACGGGCGTCCCGTTCCGTTCAAGGAAAAGGGGAAGAGCGGGGGGGAGAGGCGCACCGTTACCTTCTCCCTTGCCGCGGGCGAGAGCGAGATCACCGTCATCGCCGAGAACCGCCACGCTGCGAGCGAGCCGGCGACGGTCAGGGTCACCCGCGCAGGCGAGCCCGCGACGGAAATCATTTCGATGCAGCCGCGGCTCTTCATCCTGGCCGTCGGCGTGGGCGCCTATCCGGACAAGGAGATGGCGCTCGATTTCGCGGCCAAGGACGCCAGGGATTTCGCCCGCCTGATGCAGCTCCAGAAGGGGGGCATGTACGGCGAGGTCTCCATGAAGGTGCTGACCGATGCCGAGGCGAAGCGGCAGTCCGTGCTGGAGGGGCTTAAGTGGCTCGGGCAAGAGGCCGGCGAGCGGGACACGGCCATCGTCTTTCTCTCCGGCCACGGCGTGACCGAGGCGAGCGGCGCATACTACTTCCTCCCGATAGACGGGGTGGCTGACAAGCTGGCGGCGAGCGCGGTGGTCTTCTCGGAGATCAGGAACACGCTCATGTCCCTCCCGGGCAAGGCGGTTCTCTTCGTCGACACCTGCCATGCCGGCGACGTGATGGGCGGGAAAAAGACGGGGAGCGACGTAAACGCCGTGGTGAACGAGCTTTCCAGCGCCGAGAACGGCGTCGTGGTCTTCGCCTCCTCCACCGGACGGCAGTACTCCATCGAGGACACCGCCTGGGGGAACGGCGCCTTCACCAAGGCCCTCGTCGAGGGGATTTCCGGGAAGGCGGACTACACCGGCAAGGGGCGCATCACCATAGCGAGCCTGGATCTCTGGCTTTCCGAGCGGGTCCAGGAGCTGACCGGCGGGAAACAGACCCCGACCACGGCGAAGCCGAGGACCATTCCCGATTTCCCGCTGGCGGTGAAGCGGTAGAGGCGGTTGCGGCAGGAAGATTAAGTTGATATTTCAATTGCGTTAATGTGAAAAGGAGTGATAAATGAAACGAGTCGTACTGTCGGCGCTGCTGCTTCTTTCGCTGGCGGCCGGATGCGCCGGTGACAAGGGGAAGGAACTGTTCGAGACGGCGCAGTTCGAGGAAAAACAGAACAACCGGGAGCACGCCAGGCAGCTCTACCAGGAGATAGTGAGCAAGCACCCGGAGAGCCCCCTGGCAAAGCAGGCGCAGGAGAGGCTGAACGCGCTGGGAGCGAAATGAGCACATGAAAATCTCGTTCCCAAGCTCCTGCCTGGGAACGCAACCGGGATTCATTCTTAACACTGCTTTTACTTTGGAGGGTGCTTATGCGAAACATCTTTCTAGCCGGCTTGATGCTGCTTCTGCCGTCGCTCGCTCTCGCCGCACCGGTGGGAAGCGTGACCAAGGCCAAGGGCGCCGCTCTGTACAAGGCGGGCGCCAGCGCCTCCTACAAGGCCCTCGCGTTGGGGCAGGGTGTCAACGAGGGGGACTGGGTCATGACCGGCAAGGACGGCTGGGTCGAGCTGACCCTTTCCGACAACAGCCGTTTCACCATCGCCAACAACTCGGAGCTTGAGGTGCAGAGCTTCATGGTCAGCAAGACCAGCAAGAAGGGGAGCTTCGGGCTGCCGCACGGCAAGCTGCGCGCATCGGTCATGAAACTGGCCGGACAGCAGACGGACATCAAGGTGAAAAGCGGCACCGCCGTCGCAGGGGTGAAGGGGACCGAGTTCCTGATGATGAGCCAGGGGCCGGCCAACATATTCTTCGGCAACGAGGGGACCGTCTCCGTCTCCGGCGCTGCAGACGAGGCGGAGCCGCTTCCCGCGGACACCATGACCCAGAACACGCGCGGCGCCAAGCCGATGGCCGCCGTACGTGTCGACCAGGGTACCCCCCTTGCCAAGGCGAAGCTCGATTTCGAGGCCGCCACCGGTCAACTCCCTCCGGCCGAGTGGGCTGACGCCGACAACCTCCCCAACATCATCGCCCGCTGGGATATCAACCACGGCCACTACCTGGCCGATTCCGGAAAACACGAAGAGGCGCTCCAGGTGTTCCAGATCGCCCTCGACCTGACCAACCTCCCGGGCATCCGCGCCGATGCGCGGTTAGAGCGCGGCGGTGTCTACGGCAGGTTCCTGGCCCACCCCGAGGCCGCCCTGGCGGAGTATCTCCTCGTCCTGGAGGAGTATCCCAAGATCCCCCAGATGGAGACGGCCCTCTTCAACGTGGGGCAGACCCTTTACGAAATGGGGAAGACGGACCTTGCCAAGGCGCGTTTCACGCAGTACCTGGCCGAATACCCCCAGGGGCGTTTCAGAGGTAGCGTGGAGACGCTGCTGAAGGTGCTGGACAGGCAATGAAGCGTACCCGCATCTTCCTCGCCATAGCCATCGCGGCATCGCTTTTCTCCCTCGTTCTCTACAGGGGGCAGTTCGCCTTCTTCGAGCAGGTGGACCTGAGGGTGAGGGACGCCCGTTTCTGGGTGAGGGGGGCGGTTAAGCCGGGACCGGATGTCGCGGTGGTGGCGGTCGACAACAAGAGCATCAAGGAGGTCGGCCGCTGGCCCTGGTCGCGGGAGACTACGGCGAAGCTGATCCGGAACCTGCAGGAATACGGCGCGAAGGTGGTCGCGCTCGATATGGTTTTCTCCGAGCCCCAGGGCGAGGCGCCCGACCGGGCCCTCGCCCAGGCGGTCGCCTCGTCGCCGAACCTGGTGATGGGGTATTTTTTTCGCAACGAGGTGCAGCAAAACGACCCGCTCTCCCTGGAGCAGGTCGCCTCGTCCAAGGTCAAGTTCCTGAAGCTGGAGGAAGGTGTCACCTCCGTCCCGCTCACCGAGTTTCCCGGCATCGACGCCAACATCCCGACCGTCGCCAAGGGGGCGAAGGAATTCGGCTTTTTCAACCAGATCCCGGACTACGACGGACTCTTCAGGAAGGCGCCGTTGCTGCTTCTGTACGACGGGGAGATCTACCCGTCCCTGGGGCTCCTGGCGCTCAGCCGCTACCGCGACAAGCCCGTACTCGTCGACGTGGCGCAGTTCGGAGTCCGGTCGGTGAAACTCGGCGGCGAGCCGATCTCGGTGAACGAGCAGGGCCGTTTCTCCCTCAACTACTACGGCCCGACCGGCAGTTTCCCCACCATCTCCGCCGCCGACGTCATTGCGAAAAAGGTCCCGGCCGAGGCGCTCAGGGGAAAGATCATCTTCCTCGGCGTCACCGAAACGGGGATCTACGACATGCGCGCCACCCCCTTCGATGCGGGGCTCCCCGGGGTGGAGATCCACGCCACGCTGGCGGCCAACGTCCTGGACCACCGCTTCCTGATCCGGGACGGGAGGACGCTCGGGCTCGAGATGGCGTGCATGTTCCTGCTGCCGTTGCTGCTCGCCCTGTTGCTGAACTCCACCCCCCGCACCCTGGTCGGCCTCGGCTATTTTTTCATGTGCGACGGGTTTTACCTGATCCTGAACTACCTCCTGTTCAAGAACTACTCCCTCGACCTGAGCTTCATCTACCCGTTGGCCCCCATCGCCCTCACCTACGTCGGCGCCGAGGCGTACCGGAACCTGGTGATGGAGAAGCGCGGCAGGCACCTGAAGAAGGCGTTCGGAAGCTACGTCTCCCCGGACCTGGTGGACGAGATCGTGAAGAACCCCGGGTCATTGAAGCTCGGGGGGGAGAAGCGCGAGGTGAGCATCCTCTTCTCGGACATAAGGGGGTTCACCACCCTTTCCGAGTCGCTGTCGCCGGAGGAGCTGGTACGCCTTCTCAACGACTACCTCTCCCCCATGACCCGGATCGTCATGGAGGAGAAGGGTACGCTGGACAAGTTCATCGGCGACGCGGTGATGGCGATCTACAACGCCCCGCTCAACGTCGCGGAGCACGCCGGTCATGCCTGCCGCAGTGCGGTGAAGATGCTGGACCGGCTGCAGCATCTCAACGCCGGTTTCGCCAAGCGCGGCATGCCGCAGATCGACATAGGCATCGGGATCAACACCGGCGAGGCCGTCGTCGGCAACATGGGGGCGGACATCCGTTTCGACTACACCGCCATCGGGGACACGGTCAACCTCGCCTCTCGCCTGGAGGGGCTGAACAAGCTGTACGGAACGCATATCCTGGTGAGCGGGTTGACTAAATCCCAGGCGGGCGACGGGTTCCTGTTCCGGGAGGTCGACCTGGTGCGGGTCAAGGGGAAACACGAGCCGGTGGCCGTCTACCAGCTCCTGACCGAGATGCCGGAGTTCCACCGGGAGTACGCCGAGGGGCTGGCGCTGTACCGTTCGGCGGAGTTCGCCAGGGCCAAGGAGATATTCGCACGGATCGCCGAGGTAAATAACGACAAGCTCTCGGCCCTCTACGTCTCCCGCTGCCTTGAGTTCGGCGCCGCTCCCCCTCCCGAGGCATGGGACGGGGTGTATGTGGCGCTGGTAAAATAGCCCCCTCACCGGTATTTACGTTCCCAAGCAGGAGCTTGGGAACGAGAACGCCACAACAGTGATGTAGAAAACCGCAGCAAAAGCGAGGCAACTGTGAAATTACGTGTGCTAGGTTGTTCCGGCGCGGAGTTCCCCGGACACAACCCATCGGCTTTCCTGATCGACGACTCCTTGCTGCTGGATGCGGGGACGGTCGGTTCCGTGCTCAGCGAGGATGAGCAGTGGCGTATCCGGAACATCCTGGTGACCCATTCCCACCTGGACCACATCAGGGGGATCCCGCTGCTGGCCGACAACATCGTGGTGTCGGGGCAAACTCACACGGTCGAGGTGATCGCCACCGGCGAGGTCCTTTCGGCCATCGGCACCCACCTGATGAACGGCATCATCTGGCCCGATTTCACCGTGATACCAAACCCCGACACGCCGATACTGCGCTACCGAGAGATCCTGCCGGAAGACTCCTTCACCATCGGGGAGATCTCGGTGCAGTCCTGCCCGGTCAACCACACGGTCCCGGCCGTCGGATACCGGATCACCAAGGGGAAGAGCTCACTGCTCTACACCGGCGACACCGGTCCCACCGAAAAACTCTGGGAACTGGCCGGCGATCTCGCCGCGCTCATCGTGGAGGTCTCCTTCCCCAGCGACATGGAGGAGATCGCGCTCATGACCAGGCACCTGACCCCGGCGCTCCTGGGGAAGGAGCTGGCGAAGCTCTCCAAGCTCCCGCCGCGCATCCTGATCACGCACCTGAAGCCGCAGTACCACGACAGGATCAACGCCGAACTGGCCGCCCTGGAGATTCCGGGCATCGTGCTCCTGAGCGACGGGGACGTCTATGACCTGTAGCGACCGGGCCATACGGGGGGGCGCTACATGCTAGCCCCGCTCGTCGAGAAGGTCTCCACCCTGATCGACTACCTGTACGACCTGTTCGAGATGATCCTGGGGGCCTTCCCCAACTCGCTGTCGGCGATACGACAGGGAGCCCGGCCGGTCTTGAGCGTCTATCTGCGCCAGGTCTATTTCACCGGCCTCGAGGCGTTGAAGATCATCATGGTCACGGCGCTTCTCATCGGCACGGTCGTCATCACCCAGATCATCAGCATCGCCGGCGGCGGCAGCGAAAGCCTGACCGGCAAGGTGATCGTCTGGATCGTGGTGCGGGAACTGGCCCCTCTATTGACCTCCATGATCGTGGTGGCGCGCAGCGGCACGGCGATCGCCGCCGAGCTGGCGCAGATGAAGATCGCCGGGGAGATCGACTACCTGGAGTCGCTCGGCATCCCGTGCGCGACCTACCTGATCATGCCGCGGATCTTGGGCGTCGCCACGGCGGTCCTGCTGCTGACGGTCTATTTCGAGGTCGCCGCCGTCCTGGGAGGTTTCCTGGTCGCGACCCTTGGGTGGCATGTCCCCTGGGAGCAGTACTCGCAGGGGGTCTTCTCCGTGCTCACCATGTCGGAGCTTGCGGCGTCGCTCGCGAAAAGCGCCCTGTTCGGGCTCTTCATAGCGGCGATCTGCTGCCGGCAGGGGTTGAGCGTCGGCCGGAGCGTCACCCAGATACCGCAGGCGGCGACCAGGGCGGTGATGCAGAGCCTGTTCCTCCTTTTCCTGATAGACGGCGTCGTTTCGCTGTTCTTTCTTCTGTAGAGGTAGCCATGGAGTTCGCGGTAAAGTTCGACAACGTGGTGGCCGATGAACTGCAGGAGAAGGTTTCCTTCGCCGTTACCGGACGATGCATGACGGCCGCCGTCACGGCGCGGCAGGAGGAAAACGAACTCCTGGTCCGGCTGATGCTCGGTCTGGCCAGGCCGCTCTCCGGGGAGATCGCCCTTTTGGGGGAGGATGTCTGCGCGGCGTCGGAAAAGGCGCTGAACGCCCTGCGCAGGAAGGTCGCCGTGGTCTATCCCACCGGCGGGCTGATATCGAACCTGAAGGTGTGGGAAAACCTGGTCCTCCCCCTGGAGTACTTCTCGGTCTGTCCGCAGGGGGAGATCGAGGAGAGGGGGATGAGCGCCCTGCAGAGGGTGGGGTACGCGGGGGGGCTCATGGAACTCCCCGGACACCTGTCGCTCTACGCCAGGAGGCAGGTCGGACTGGCGCGGGCGATGCTGCTCGATCCCGAACTGGTCATTTATGACGAGATCCTGGCCGGTTTGAGCGGCGACCAGAGAGACGCCATCACCGGGGTGATGGAGACCTTCCACCGGGAAAGCCCCGGCCGGAGTTCGCTGTTCCTGACGGCAAACAAGGACGCCGTCCGGGAGATCGCCGTCGAGGCACGCATAGCTATCAAAGGGAGTTCTTTGCATGATTAAGGTAGAAGATCCCCGTTTCAGAAACCTCAAGAAGAAGGTCGGCTTCTTCAGCGTGGTCGGCCTTGCCGTCCTGGCGGTGGTCATCCTGCTGATCGGGAAGGAGAACGACCTCTTTACCAAGAAATACGAGCTGCAGTTCACCGTCGACAAGGGAACGGGGTTCACGCGCGGCATGCAGGTGAAGCTCTCCGGCTTCAGGATCGGGAGACTCAAGTCGATATCCCTCAACGAGGAGGCCAAGGTCGACATCGTGATCCAGATCGACCAGAAATACCAGAAGTGGATCAGGAAGGACTCCACCGTCAAGCTCGTCAAGGAGGGGCTGGTCGGGGAATCCATCATAGAGGTCGCCGTGGGCGACCGCTCGCTCGACGCGCTGAAGGACAGGGAGAGGCTCACCTACGTGAAGACCAAGGCGCTGGACGAGCTGGCGGACGAACTGGCGAACAAGTTGCAGCCGGTGCTGAGCGACGTGAGGGGGATCATCGGCTACCTGAACGACCCCAACGGCGACATAAAGCAGTCGATGAAGCATTTCAATCTCCTCGCCAGGAACATGGACCGCACCCGCGAGAAGGCCGACGCGCTGCTGCTGCAGGCCGGCGGACAGGTCGGCGCGATGTCGGGAAAAGTGGGGAGCGTCCTCGACGGCACCGGCGATACGCTCTTGAAGGCCAACAGGTCCATCTCCATCCTGGAGCAGAAACTGCCGGGGCTTCTGACCAGCGCGGAGAGTTCGTTGAACAACATGGAAAAGATCACCGGCGACCTGAAGGTCGCCGAGCAGACGATGCTTCCCAAGGTCCCGCCGCTTTTGCAGAAGTCGGAGGAAACGCTGCAGGGGACGACCAACGTCTTGCATGCTGTGCAGGGGATCTGGCCGATCAGCAGCCAGATTCAGGCGCCGCAGGAAAAGCAGTTCGTGCCGGGGGACAGCCATGAATAGGGGCGCGGGCGCAGGAGTCCTCTTGCTGGTGGCCGCTTCCCTCCTGGGTGGGTGCGCGGGAGCCAGGGTGCAGCCGGTGCCGCGGGCCAGGCTGCAGGCGATGGAGCACAACCGGCGGGGGATCGAGGCACAATCGAGAGGCGATCAGGAGAAGGCCCTGGCCGAATTCGCCAAGGCGCTCAGGCTGCAGAGTTCAATCGACAACACGGACGGGATGATCGTCGCCCTGGTGAACAGCGCGAGGACGCAGCGGCTGAAGGGGGATCTGCAGGGCGCCCGCGACAGCGTCGAGCGTGCCGCTTCGCTTTTGCCCGAAGGCTCCGGCCTCGCTTCCGAACTCCATTACGAGAAGGCGAAGCTGCTCTTGGCGGCGGGGGATCTTTCCGCTGCCAGGGAATGGGCGGTCAAGGCGGAGGCGGCCGAGAAGGGTGACCAGATGGGACGGAGAAGGAACCTGGTCGCCGCGCTGCTGCTGCGCCAGGGGGCGTCCGCAGAGGCGAAGGAGCAGGCGGAGCAGGCGCTGGAGTTGAACCGGAAGGCGAAACTGACGGCTGAGGAAGCGAACTCCCTGCGCATCCTGGCCGAGATACACCTGACCCAGGGGAGCGGCGACAGGGCAGGGGAGAACTACCGGCAGGCGCTGGCGCTAGACAAGGAACTCGGGTTGGGCTCGAAGATAGCCACGGATCTCTGCGGGTTGGGAGCGGTTGCCGCCAAGGGCGGGGATACCGCCGGGGCCGCAGCGTGGTACCGCAGGGCCCTCGAAGTGAGCCGCAATGGCGGGGACAACGCCTCGGCCGCCGCCGCGGCCGAGCGGCTGGCGCAGCTTTACCGGCTGCAAGGCGACGCGCCCCGCGCGCAGCAGGCGGAAGAGGAGCGGAAGAAGCTTCTTGGCGCGGGAGCGGCGAAGTAGATGAACTCCTCCCCCCGGAGGGGGGAGGCTGGGAGGGGGGAAGGCCGGCGGCTTGGCCAGCAAAAGAATTCCCCCTCCCTGACCCTCCCCCTCCGGGGGAGGGAAATCGGACGAGGTCCCCTCCGGCTTACCCCGCCTTCAGAAACTGATCCGGGACCAGGCTCGTCGCCAGCATCACCGAGTTGACCTCCCGATGCTCCTTCCAGTTCGCCGTTCTCCGCTTCATCTCCGCAATCCAGAAGATCTCGATCTTGTCAGCCAACGGCAGGAAACCGTTGTAGTCCGACAGGCAACGGCGCAGGCCGTCAAGCACCTCCGGGTCGACCGCGTCCGGGTATTCCTCGACGAGACCGGCCAGGCGCCTGACGCCCCTGAGCCCGATGGAGAGCCCCAGTTCCCGGAAGGGGAGACGGTATCTCGGCGCGATGGTGAGGAAACTTCGCCCGATGCCGTCTATGCTGGTCAGCGCGGCTTGCAGCACCTCCTGCAACAGCCGGGTGTCCCGGAGATCCCCCTTGCTTGCCAGGTGCTCCAGCCACGCCGCATCGCACAACAGGCCGCCGACGCCAAGGGTGTCGTCCGTGGTGAGATGCAAGCCGCGCGACATGACAGAGAGTTCCGCTATCTCGCTGGAGAGGTCCGGCAGATCTTCCGCGGCGAAGTACTTGGCTGCCGATTGAAGCTCGCTGTAAGCGGTGAAACCGTCGACCGGGTCGTGCTGCCCCGCCGAGCGGACCAGCGTGCGGGTCAGGTCTATGCTCATCTTCCAGTGCAGGGACTGCGCCCCTTCCACAGTGGCTGGATACCGGAAAGCGGCATGGACCGCCTGCGCCATTTCCATGCCCCACCGGAGGTAGGTCGCATCGCCGGTGACGCGGGCCATCGCATGCAGCGCATGCATCCACTTGGTCAGGTAGTGGTAGTACTGGCCGTCGCGTTCCCATTCCAGGTGCTCGTCGGGGGGCTCGTCAGGGGCGCGCTCCGGCAGCCTTTTCCCGATCCTGAGCCCGCCGCGGGTCGGGTGCAGTTCCCCTTCTTCCTCCCTCAGTCCGCTGATCCACCCCTTCTTCTCCCCGTCGGGGCGGTGCCGACCCAGGACGTGATGCACCTGGTTCACCAGCCGCTTCGCCAGCTCCATCCAGTTCTCGTCCAATGAGCGCCGATACAGCTCAAGGAAGTTGCACACGGCAAAGGCGTCGGTCCACAGATAGCGCCGCGGCTGGTTCCTTTCCTTCTCAATTCCGGTCTCTGCCGCGAAATCAAGCATGATCTCTCCGGCCATTTGCGTCCTGTCAGCTCGGTCCATAACCACCTCTCCCTGGTCAGTCTCCGC
>Ga0209212_1001332_pt1 | contig 41099 bp, 27 predicted proteins | sample RifGroC2_FD_183996 | JGI IMG/M metagenome (GOLD analysis project Ga0209212, IMG submission 183996) | Groundwater microbial communities from Rifle, Colorado, USA - Groundwater C2 (SPAdes) (version 2) | ecosystem: Environmental > Aquatic > Deep subsurface > Groundwater | place: Rifle, Colorado... | reverse complement strand
TGGCTACTCCAGGTTGTACAGCCAGGAGTAGCCAGATACGATGATCTGGTCGTTTTTGTCCACGGTCAGGCACATGGCCGAGTCGCTCTGGCTCTCGGGGCCGTCGTAGCGCTGGCTCCACATCTTGTCCAGGTTGTCCTTGTCCAGTTTGATTGTGTAATAATCGAAGCCGGACAGCGGGAAGATGCTCTTGCCGCTGACGACCGGATGGCCGTCGATCGGTCCGGTGGCGATTGTCAACGCATAATCCTCGCTGTTGGCGACACCGGCGTAGCTGTAGCTGTCAGCGGGGATAATTAACGAGACCGTCTGTGTTACCGCATGTTCGATGTTGCTGGAGTAGGTTACCTGGGTGGCGCTGGCAAAATCGCTGCCGGTGTAGGCCCTTACCCTGAAATAGTAGTACCTGTCCGCGGTCAGGCCGTCGGCCTGGGCGGTGACCGCGCCGTCCGTAACCGGGATCACAGTCACCTCTGCCGGGTTGTCGAAGTCGCAGGGCACGGCCATCAGATGCTCAAAGCCGGCCGTGCAGCGTTCCAGGCGGAACTTGGGAGTAACGGCATTGTTGTCCTGCCAGGCCAGACTGACACTGCTGCCTGAGATGGTCGTTGCGACCAGCCTGGTCGGCGCGTTCAGAATCCCCTTGTCGTATTTGACTACCTGGTAATCGTAGTCGTCCTTGTCGTAGATGTAATAGCTGTCACCGCTGGCCACGGCATCCGGCAGCAGCACCGGGAAAGTCAGGGTGGTGGCGTCATTCGACTGGATCTGGCGCATCTGATCCTTGTTGTTGACGCCGCTCAGCATCATCAGGTAGTAACCGCCCCAGGCATTGACACTCCAGGCCTTGGCGCTGTTGACCAGCGTGCCCTTGCTGCCGCCGGTGGCGGTAGATGTGCCGCCGTCCAGAGGTGTGGTTTCATCGACGTAGCCGGCAACCACCAGGTTTCCGTTCAGGTCCAGCCCGGCTCCGATGGCGCGGTCGGACTTGTCGGCAACACCGTGGAAGGTCCTGCTCCAAAGCTCGTCGCCGGTGCTCTTGCGGTATTTCACAGTGCGGAAATCGCTGTTTCCGGCCGAGCTGACGCTGTAGCCGGCCACGAACAGCGCGTCGTCTGCCGCTGAGACAACCAGCGCGGTCGGGATGTCGGTGTTGTCTCCGCCGGAATTGAAAACCGGATTCTGGCCCCAGGCGTATTGGGGGGTGGCTGCTACGGATTTCAAACGGGCGGTATGGATATGGAAGCGTCCGCTGACCAGGGTCTGCCCGGTCAGATAGACATCGTCTTTGCCGGTAGCGCCGATTTCCAGCTGCAGTCCCCTGGGCTCGTCGTCCGACCCGCCGTCATAGGTCTGCTGCCAGAGGATCTCGCCGGCCGTTTTGCCGTCGCAGGGACTGGCCGTGCCGCTGCAGTATTTTATGGTTTGGATATCCGTGTTCAGGCCGTTGTAGACCGAACCGGCCACAACCACATGACCCATGGAATCGATCCTGACATGCAGGCCGGAGTCGTTGCGCTGGAAAGCGGCCGCGCCTGGCTGGGGCGTTTGCCACAGGGCCGCCAGGCCGTTCGGGTTGTAGGCTATGGTTGCCAGGTAGCTTTCCGCTCCGTTCCAGGTCTGGCCGGTCACCGCGATGCTGTTGCCGTCGGCCGCCAGTGCGGTTGCCTTGCCGATGGCCGAGGTTGATGCGCTGGGTATCTGCCACGAGAGCGCGCCGCTCTCCTTGTCAAGTGACAGAACCATGAAGCATTCGTTGCCGCCGAAGCGCGAGGAGCCGCCGACATAGACGTTGCCGCCAAAGATGGTGATCGCGGCGGCCTTGTCCGTGCCGCCCCCGTCGAAGGTCTGCTGCCATTGCGGCGAGGCGTCGATGCCGGCCTGGTCCCGGTTGTAGCGGATGATATGGACGTTGCTGTTGGAACCGTCATTTACGCCGGTCACGTAGACGTTGTCCGAGGCATCGACCGCGACCGCCGCCGCCCGTGCGTTCATGCCCGAAACCTGGTAAACCCCGCGCCAGACGATGCCGCCGCCGGTGCTGATCTTGACGGTATAGATCTCTTCGAAATTGCTCCCCGGCAACAGCTGGCTGCCGGTGATAATAGTGTTGCCCTGGGAATCGGTGACCGAGGCCGCCGGATTCTGCTTGCCAGGCTTGCGCTCAATGACGTCAAGTTTGTCGCGGTAGGACCAGAGCTGGTCGCCTCCGTTTATGAAAGCCGAGGATGGGGCCGGGCAGAGCAGCAGGCATAGCGCTGCGACTCCGATTAAAGCTGTCATCCGGATGGTCGCGCGCGGCATGGGGCGGTTCAGGTATTTGATCGATCTGTTTGCTTGCATAGAGCGTACTCCGGTTATGGATAATTGTTTTGTATTCATACCCTATTTGCTCAATGGCCAGGGCGTCACCGAGTTCCAGTAGTTGCCGTCCGGCCAGGCCGATGGCAGTCCGGAGGCCGGTCCGCGGACTTTGAAGTCCTTGATCTGGGTGTCGTAGTTGGGAACATCGGTCCTGCTCATGTGGCAGCTGATGGTCGCTTCCGGAGAGAAGCTGCTCCAGTCGGAGGTCGCCGACATGTAACTTGCCCCTTTGCCCAGAATCGAGGCCACAGGATAACCGCGCAGTTCGCGGGTGGAACTGGTGCAGCCCGAGTCGCGGTAGCCTACGCCGTTGATATTGGTCAGTGCCTTGAGCGACGACCAGGCTGTGCCGCCGCCGCTGACGTTGCCGCGATGCTGGTAGTCGAGGCAGTCGGTCTGCATCAGCCGCGGCAGGGCCGAGTTGTGCGGCTGGTGGCATTTGGAACAGCTGAAGGAGTGTTCCTTGTTGCTGCCCCACCCCTTGGTGGATGCGTGGATGCGTTCGACGCTCTTCCAGGAGGCCTTGTTGGGGCTATAGGCGCTGGAGGCCGCGCTGGTGTAGTTGCCCATCATCGCTTTTTTGGTATGGCACTTCAGGCATAGCCCGGCAAACTGGGTCTCGTCCTGGCTGATCCGGGTCGAGGAACCCAGCGTGTTGCGGTCCAGGTTGTACTTGGCCGGCGGTTCATTGGCGGCATTGTAAGGTATCTGGGCCGCCGGGAATTTGCGTCCCGAGCCTTGCGCGATGCCCCAGCCCTGTGCGTTGGCGTTGGGGCCGAAAGGAGTTGGCGAGGGGAAGTCCTCTTTGTAGGGGGAGGACATCCAGGTGTCCTTGAGTAGTGGCACGGCGTAATTCTTGAGTGATCCCAGCGTCGGGCTGACGCCGTGCGGGTCGTGGCAGGGTGTGCAGAGTCCGTCGATCGGATCCATCGCGCCTTTCTTGAGCGGAGAGGATGCCTTGAAGTGGCCGCCGGTGATGGTCTTGCCGGTTTTGAAACCGGGCGCCAGCTGGTAGGTGGCGTTGCTCTTGTCACCGAACTTGTAGCCGTCGCGGTAACCCTTGATCGGTTGCGAGGCGTTGAAGGTGGCCTGGTAGCCCCAGGGGGTCCCCTCTGTGCCGGGGGTTCCCTTGCTGGCCGTCAGGTGGCAATCGAAACATTGGGCCGCGCCGGCGTTGTAGGGGTTGACCACACCCAGGCCGTCGGCCTTGGCTTTGGCGTAGTAGTTGACCTGGTAGCCCCCCTTGCCGGAGGTTACTTCCTTCAGGTTGGCTCCGTTTTTGAGGCCGCTGTAGGAGGCGTAGCTGGAAGTGACTCCGCCCGCCTTGGAACCGTGCGAGTTGTGGCAGTCGAAGCACTGCACCGATTTACGGGCGCTGCTCATGCCGCTGAAGCCGGGACGGGTGTCGGAGATGTTGGCATCGGTGCCGGTGGCCGGATTCCAGCCCCCCTGGTTGTCGGCGGCGTTCCCGTGCGCGGACAGGGCCTTGGTGACCTTGAATTTGACGTTGGTGTTGGCGGTGGAATATTTGCCCCATTTGGTGGTGGCTTTCTGCGAGTAGCGGGCGTCGATGCTGCTCAGATCCCAGGCGTATTGGCGCGGCGTCTTGCAGTCATCGAAGGGTTTGAGCTCGTTGTTCCGGTCGCTGTGGCAGCCAAGGCAGTGGTTGGTGACATTGCCGACTTCCTTTCTTTCCACGTTGATATTGCTGCTCTTGATGTTGGCGGCGGTGAACTGCGAAGTTGTGGCTCGGCCGGAGGTTGACGAGTAGAGCCGGTAGATCAGCGGACGATTGCCGGCGCCGTAGATGACCAGGTCTACCTTGGCGTTCTTGAGGCTGGTGTAGTTCTTGAAGTTGAAACCTTCGTGATACTGGTTGTTGATCAACCCTTCGGGGGTCGATTCCCAGTGGCACTGGTAGCAATGCTTGTTGCTGATGGGGATGCCCTGCACATGGTGCGAATTGCCCATGAACTGGCCGATCACGTCCACCCTAGCGCCGACGTTGCCGTTGTGGCACTTGACGCAGTCCATCGGCAACCCGAAGCCGGAGTGGCGCGGCACCGGTTTGTTCTTGTGGCAGGTATTACAGGATTTCCTGTCGGCATGGCTGTCGGTAAAACGGTGCTCGTGGCACTTGGTGCAGACGTACTTGGTGTTGTGGCCGTCGCCGCCGTCGCTGCGGTAATGTTTTGCGTTGGTCGAGTGGCAGACGTTGCAGATGCCATTGATGGTGCCGATGCTCTTGGCGTAATCCTCGCCGGTCAGTTTCTGGGAGAAGACGACCGGGGCGCGCTTGCCCGGAAGGGGAATGCCGAACCTGCCGTCGGTCTCGGTGGCTACGTTGTCATGGACCATGTAGATGTTGCCGTCGCCGTGGGGATCGTGACAATCCCAGCAGAATTTGCCGCCGCTCCAGGTGTTGCTCTCCACATACTTCTTGTAGTGTTTGTAGCCGAAGTGCACCGATGAAGCCTTGGCCACGGAGGGTACGATATAACCGGTTCCCGGATCGTAACCCAGTCGGTATTTGGGAAGGGTGCCGTCGTGGCAGCCGTTGCACTTGCCGTTGCTGTTATCGTCGTGGCACTGCAGGCAGACCCCCATCATCTGGTACTGGTTCCTGACATCCTCCTTCTGCTGGGAGGTCCATTTGACTGAGCCGTTGTTGTGGATCTTCATGTCGGCGGAGGGGGTGGCCGGATCGACAAAATGGCAGTCAGAGGTTATGCACGAAGTCGCGGTCCTGGTTTCGGAATTGTACATCACCGCGTGGTTGGGGCGCGTGACGGTGGAGCGGTTCGGCCATCTGGCCGAAATGCTGTAAAAAATCGAACTGATCTGGGGCGCCAGCGACTCGGCCGTGTTATGGCAGCTGAGGCATTCCACGTCGGTGCGCTCCATGTGGCAGTAGACGCATTCCCGCTCGTAGCGCTTGACTATCTGGGGGTGGATCTTGAGCCTGAAGGGATTGCCGCTGTAGTTGTGCAACACCTTGTTGTCATGACAGTACCAGCAGGGGTTGCCGGGGAAGTTGGCGGCCGGGTTCCCGGATTTGTAGTTGCCGGAAACCGTCTGTTTGCGGCCGTGGCCGGTGTTGCGCCACTGCGGCAGGCTGATCTGGGCCTTGGTGTCGTTGACGCTGCCGAAGTCGTCCAGATCCGTTTCCGACTCGGTTCCGTGGCAGGAGAGGCAGATGATGGCACTGTTGGTGGAGGCTCCCCATTGCGGATCGCTGCCGGTGTGACACTTGGTGTTGGAGCAGGATTTGAGGTCGCGGTTGTAGCTGCCCCCCTGCTTGAAACTCACGTCCCGGACCTTGTTGACATGGAAGGCCGGGTTGAGATGGGAGGCTTCGCCCATTTTGCCAATGCTGCCGTCGTGGCACAGCTTGCACTCTCCGCCGGCAAGGATGGTGTTGTAGTGGCATTCGGCGCAGCTGAAATTGGTCTGCATGTGCCTGGGATGTGAGTTCGCGCGCGGTTTGTTGGTTCCCTCATTGGGAAACATCGGCATGGCCGACATCCATTCCTGGCCGGCCGGCCAGGCGGACTGCAGCGATAGAACGGTCTGCTTGCCGTCAATCAGGAATTCCCGGGTGCCGTTGTGGCAGTCGATACAGTTTTCGCTGCGCTGGTGGCCGTGGCAGCTATTGCATTCGGTGCCGCGCTGGTTCCAGGGGAAGGCCCTGATCGATTCCGGGTCGGTGGTGCCGTCGCTGTGGCAGTAGACGTTGTCGCAGACCTTGGTTGTGGAATTGTAACTGGGCTGCGGGTATGTCTTGCGGTCACCCTCGATGCGCCAGAACTGGTTCATGGAGACATCCCTGACGCCGTTGACGTGCCGGCTGCTGCTGAAAAGCCCGTTCACGGAGCGGCCCATGATCAGCGAGCTGTCAACCGGCGGCATGCCCGGTGAGGGGATGGTCGAGGAGATCGTGGCCGAGTGGCAGTAGGTGCAGGGGTATTTTCTGATCCAGCGGTAATCGGCCAGCTTGGTGTGCCCGTTGGAAGTCATGTTCAGATAGGCGACACCCTGGTAGCGGTGGCAGGAGTCGCAGCTGGTGGTGGTCAAGGCCGACCACTGCGGGGTGTCCTTGGGCGGATTGCCGAGGCCGTCGCTGTGGCAGTAGATGCCGCTGCAACTGCCCTGGCGCGGGGGATTCTGGCTCGGCAGGTAATCCGGGTAGCCCAGCCTGACTTTCAGCGGAGTGCCTGAATAAGTTCCGCCGCTGTTGGGAGTTCCGAAGCGGATCTGCAGCCCGCGTTTGCCGGCGCTGGTGGCATGTGCAAAGGTATGCGATTCGGCCAGATGGTTGGGATGACATCTGGCGCAGCTTTCCGGGCCGTTGCCGTAGGTCTGGCCATGTTTCTTGCCATGGCTGCCATCGCTGGGCGGTGCGTTATGGCAGGTGGCGCAGTTGGTTGCCGCCGGATTGCTGCCCCAGGCCGGAGTGGATGCTTCGAAGTGGCAGTTGACGTTGGCGCAGCTTCCCGGCGCCGGTGTGGCGCTCTGGGGAAAGGCCGAGGTGCTGTTCTTGTAGGGCGTCAGGAGCGGAGATGCGTTTATTCTGGAACCGATCTTGATATGGCCGTCACGGTGGGAAGACAGGTAGTCCTTGCTGCCGGGATGGCAGGTGTTGCAGTTAGCCGTGCTGGCCGGACCGGGCATGTGCCGGCGGTGGTTGCCCACAAACCCGCCCGTGGCGATATTACGTTCGGAGGAATCCTCGGGCCTGACATCGGCCGGGGTGTCCGTGCCATGACAGCCATAGCACGGAAGCGCTGCTTCAACTCTGCCATTTGGCATGAATATCAACGCCAGCAACAAGGACGAAACCATGGCTACCTGAAATCCACGGACACTCATTCAGACCCTCCTGACATACATATCCAGCAAATTCATGCAAAATCAGCCGCACGATCTGTACGATAATAATTGCTTTAATTAATGAAATCGATTGCACTTTTTTGCACAATAGGTGCCAAATATATTAAGTTTTTAATTGATTCTTGTTAGAAATAGTCGGGAATAGGAGGGCGTGCAGGTGTAACAATATGATATGAGATGGAAGTTTTTATCGAAAAGAAATGTACATTAAATTAATTTATCCAACAGTTGCAAACCTTCCAGAGCGCCGCAGTCAATTGATACGTGCGGAGCATGAATTTCGGATTCGCGGGGGTTGATGCGGATAACGGTGGTTCCGGATATTTCCCCCAGCTCTTCAGAGGTGTAGCGGATGGTGGGAATTGCCCGGCCGGCGCCCATTTCGATCACCACCGTCCGCTTGCCGAGCTGGTCGCGCTGAAAGCGGCCGAACCTTGCGCGCTGCTGTTCGGTGCGATCGGAAATCCAGGACCAGTCACCGAACATCAGGATGTTGGGGCGGCTGACGCCGTGGCAGTAGGGGCATCCGGGAATGCCGCGGGAGCGCATCGTGTCCATGTTGATAGCGATCTGTTCGTTGTTGGGCCAGATGTTGCGGCAGCAGGGGGTCAGGCACTGCAGGTGGTGGATCGAACCGTGTACTTCCAGCAGCCGCTCTTCGGCATAGCCGGCTTTCTGGAACTGGCCATCCACATTGGAGGTGACCACGAAATATTCGGCCTTGTTGCGTGCTATCCAGTTCAGGATGATCCTGAAGCCATCGTGGGGGACTGTTTCTCGGTAGAGGTTGGTGCGATGGCCGTAAAAGCCCCAGCCGAAGGCCGGGTCACGCTCGAAGTGCTCCGGATTGGCGCAATTGGCAAAGGAGAGTCCCAGGCGGGCATACATCGGGTAGGCGTTCCAGAAACCCTGGTCGCCACGAAAGTCAGGCAGGCCGGAATCCACTCCCATGCCGGCTCCGGCGGTGATGATGAATACCTCGGCCTCCCTGATGGCCTGTGCGGCGCGATCCGTCATCACGGCGGGTCAGGAGAGCAGGTGCACGAACAGGCCGCTGCGAAGTTTGGGTTCGAACCAGGTCGATTTGGGCGGCATGATCTGGTCTTGGTCGGCCAGTTCGATCAGTTCGCTGATCGAGGTCGGGTAGAGTGCAAAGGCCACAGCGTAGTCGCCCGAATCCACCAGCCGGACCAGTTCGTCGTTGCCGCGGATGCCGCCCACGAAATGGATGCGCTTGTCTGTGCGGGGATTGTGGATGCCGAGCAGCGGGCTCAGCAGGTTGTTCTGCAGGATCGATACATCCAGGCGGTCAACGGTGTCTTTTTCGTTGATGATCGTGGATTTGGCATTCAGGCTGAACCAGTTGCCGTCCAGGTACATGCCGAAATGGTGGCGCTGTGAAGGAAGCACCTGCGATGCCGAGGGAATCACATCGAAAAATTCACTGATCTTTTCGATGAAACCGGCCGCGTCGTTGCCGTTCAGATCCCGGACCACCCGGTTGTAGGGCATGATGTTGAGCTGGTTTTCGGGGAAGATCACGGTCAGGAACGAGTTGTACTCCTCGCTGCCGGTGTGCCCCGGATTCTTGTCGCGGCGCAGTTCGCGCACCCGCCCGGCGGCGGCGCTGCGGTGGTGGCCATCGGCGACGTAGAGTTTGGGAATTGCGGCGAACAGCACGATCAGCCGTTCGATCAGGCTCCGGTCCGCCACTACCCAGAGGGTGTGGCCAACCCCGTCGTCGCTGACAAAGTCGTATTCCGGCCGGCCGTTGGTGACACCTTCGATGATCCCCTCGACCTCTCCGCAGGAGCGAGAAAGGTAAAAGACCGGTTCATCATTGGCGTCCAGGTAGTCGATATGCTTGACGCGGTCCTCTTCCTTGTCGGCGCGGGTGTGCTCGTGCTTCTTGATCACGCCGGACTGGTAGTCGTCCACGCTGGCGCAGACCACCAGTCCGGTCTGGGTGATGTTGCCCATCCTCTGGCGATAGACGTAGAACGAATCACTGCCGTCCTGTACCAGGACGCCGCGCGCGATGAACTCCTTCAGGTTGGTTTTGCCCCGGAGGTAAACCGGTTCGTCGTGCGGGTCGATCTCCGCCGGCAGGTCGATCTCGGGGCGGGATACGTGCAGAAAACTGTTGGGATTGCCGGCGGCCATGCCCCTGGCTTCCTCGACATCCATCACGTCGTAGGGCAGGGCGGCTACTTTTTCAGCCAGCTCTCTGGGGGGGCGCAGCGCGCGGAATGGTTTGATGATGGCCATATCTGATCCTTTATGCCTGTGAAGTATTAAAAATAGCGCCGTGCGCCGACGTAGCGTTTGTCAAAATAATTCTCCTCAACCGAGGTGATCCGGATCTCTTCGCCACGCCGCGGCGCATGCACGAATTTGCCGTTGCCGACATAGATGCCGACGTGGTTGATCTTGTCGGCCGAGGAGCCGAAGAAAACCAGGTCCCCGTCCTGCAGATCCTGTCTGGAGACCGCGTCGCCGGCGCGGTACTGGTCGCGGGAGGTGCGCGGGATGCTCAGGCCGCACAGGTTGTAGACCGCCCTGACGAAACCGCTGCAATCCATGCCTTCCACGACGTTGTCACCGCCCCAGCGATAGGGGATGCCAACGAAGCGTTCAGCGGTGCGTGCGGCGATTTCGCCCATATCCTTTTCTTTACTGGCCGGTTTGGGTTGCGGCTTGACGGGTGGCTCCCTTGGAACGACCGGTTGGATTGCCTCGCGAGGATTTCTGACCTCGTTCGGCTGTTGCTTCTCCCAGCCCGCTTCCCTGGGGCGGCTGAAGACGATCTCGTTGGGGGGGGCGATGTAGTAGCTGTCGATCAGACGGTCGGCCACCAGTTTGTTGGCCACGGCTCGGGCCTTCTCCTTGCTGGGGAAATCGCCGAAACGAACGGCGTAAACACCGTTGTCCTTGCGGAAGTAGAAGGCCTCGATCCCCTTGGATTGCAGCCTGGTGGTAAAACGTTCGGCGTTTTTCACATCGGCGAAGGCGCCCATCTGGATGGCATGGCCGAGGCGGGTGATCGAGGTTGACTTTGCCGCCGACGCCGGCAGGGTCGTCAGGAGCAGCAGGATTGATGCGGTAATAATTCGAAAGTACATGGCGACCATTTGAACCGAGAGGATTTGATTGATTTTCAGGGGGTAGATAGTAGCTTTAATCCGGGCGGCGGTAAAGCAGAAATTTCATTGGAAAAGAGCTTTATGGCATTGACAGCAGGCTCTGTTTTAGGGTAATTATCCAGGTCCACGGTCACTGCGACCGATACCAGATTGCCGATTTAGCTCAGTTGGTAGAGCACATCACTCGTAATGATGAGGTCGTCGGTTCGATTCCGACAATCGGCTCCAGTACCTTTTTTGGGTTTATTAATTTTGTCTTGTCCGTATATGTCCTATAGTGTCTTTGAGTGTATAAAAGCCCTTGTTATTGCAAGGGCTTTTCTTGTTTTTAGCCCCTGGGAGAAAGGGTGTTTTTGTTGTTGTCGAGGGCATTTTTGTCCGCAGATGTCCTGTCGAATACGCCTGTATCCACGGTTTTTAGGTATAGATTTTTTGGCAAAATATACCTATACTGTTTTGCATATACCTAAAAAGTGGAAGGGGAGGGGAAATGGCACGAAAAACACTGCCTTTATCAGATTCACAAATCAAAAATGAAAAGCCCAGAGACAAGCAGTTCACCTTGTTTGACGGTGACGGCCTCTTTGTTGTTGTAATGCCGACGGGCAGCAAGTTGTGGCGTTTCAAATACCGATTTGAGGGTAAGGAGAAGATCCTTGCTCTGGGTTCATATCCTGAAATTTCTCTCTCAGCCGCGAGAGAAAAACGGAAAGCCGCCCGCGAACAGGTCGCAGTTGGTATAGATCCAGCAGCAGAGAAGAAACACAAAAAAGCAGTAGCATCCGGATTTGTCTTGAATAGTTTTGAGACAATTGCGCGGGCTTGGCATAAATCGCATGCTGATGCTAAAAAATGGGATGAAGAGCACGCAAAAAACAAGCTCCGCAAATTAGAAAATGATCTTTTCCCGGCAATCGGCAAACGACCGATCGACGAAATTGAACCGCCCGAGCTGCTGAAGTATTTACAATTAGTAGTGGGCAGGGGAGCGCTTGAAGGGGCACACCGGCTTTTGTATGACTGCACAAAAATCTGGGGTTATGCAATAGCGCTGGGTGTTGTAAAATACAATGCAGCCCTGCAGTTGAAAGGTATTTTACCAGCGGTCAAAAACAACAACTATGCAGCATTCACAAAACCCAAAGACGCTGCCCGTCTATTACAAGCTATCGATTCGTATTCGGGCAGTCATGTAGTCCGGGCAGCACTCCTGCTCGCTCCTATGTCTTTTTTGCGCCCCGGCAACCTGCGCGCGTTGGAATGGTCGGAAATTGATTTTGATTCTGAATTATGCGAAATACCTGCAACAAAAATGAAAATGAAAAAAGCGCACGTCGTGCCGCTCAGTAAGCAAGCTGTTGAAATATTGCGGGATTTACAGCCGTTTACCGGAACCGGTAAATATGTTTTTCCGAGCACTCGCGGAAAAACGCGCTGCATGAGTGAGAATACAGTTAATATGGCTCTGCGAGCCCTGGGGTTCTCCAGTGAAGAAATGGTTGGCCACGGATTTCGCGCTATGGCGCGAACCATGGGCCGCGAACAGCTGAAAATCAATGTAGAACTGTTAGAAATACAACTCGCACATTTGACAAAATCTCCAAATGGTACGGCATATGATCGTGTTGATCTAATCGACGAGCGGCGAGAGATGATCCAAAAATGGGCTGATTATTTAGATCACCTAAAAGCCTCGTGATGTTTTGATTTCAATAGCAGCCTTTGTTTCTTATCTTTTTGAAAGACTGTTTTTAAAATAGCTTACTTCCCCAACCCCGGCCCGACAGGGCCGCGACAAAAATATGAGGGCCGGTTTCCCGGCCCCTCTGCTTCTTCTTTACTCTGCCGGTTTCGGCTTCTCCATCAGCTTCTGAACTCCCAAATATGCCCCACAAGCGGCGAGCTGCCCGCCTGCTAGGGCAAGGCCTGGGATACCTGCAACGCCTGATTGCATGCCGTATCCTGCCGCAATGCCGATGCCGTTGGGATTGCAGACACCAGCGCAACCGGAAACCAGCATTGATATAATTACAACCACGGCCATAATCGATTTTTTCATTTTTTCTTTCCTCCTGGGTTTATAGTTTAATCTTCAAACTCGGTCAATATGGTAATGCAAGGTGAAAGATCATCAGACGGGCCACAAATCGCTTTCAGCGTGTAATTTTGCTGCCGGCTTGCTCCGGTTATGATCACAGTAAACAAATGCTCTGCATCAGAGAATCTGCGAGTAATTCCGTGAATACTCATATAAAGAATGTCCCAGATGATGCCGGCATGTGTTTGATGATGCTGTTTGTTGGTTGCTGCCTGGTCGATGATCTGCCAGACCGCATCTGTACAAGCGACGGGAAATTTAAATAATTTTGCTTCATTCGGATAGTTTGTCGTTAGGTCGATCAAAACGCCGTCTGCTATCGCCTCCGCCCTTGTGTATGTGTGAATTATTTCAAAGTCTCTCTGCATTTTTCTTTCCTCCTGGGGAATTTCGGGGGAGGTTTTACCCTCCCCGGTTTGATTTGTTAAACTGCCGCCGGTGCCGGTATATTCAAAATGTAGTCTGCGGCCTTCTGGGCTGCTGACGCTGCCTGGATAACCATCCCCCGGTTGTCCTTTGTTTTTAAAGCTGCAATCCAGCCTTTGATATATGCCGCGCTGTTGTCGATAGTAGCGTTAACAATCCCGGCCTCTGCTGCAAGAAATGCCGCCCCCATCTCTGCAATCAATTCCTCCTTGCTGTATTCAGAAGATCCAAAGTGCGCGGTTTTTGTTACTGTTGACCGGTTCAGCCTGTTAGAATGGCCGGTGCTGTGTGTCAGTTCGTGAAAAAGCGTGCTGTAAAATTCTTCATCAGAATGGAAAAGCTCGTTTTTTGGCATGTTGACGTAATCGAGCGATGGCGAATAATAGGCTTTTGCCTGCCCTGTCTTAATCTCTGGACAAAACGGCATATCTGCAACGATCCGTTCGGCCTCTTCGATTGCTGAAAACTCGCGTGTTACTTCCTCCGGGGTCGGGACATCGATCCCTTCAACGTCTTCCAAATTGAAAACCCGGTAATAGCGCAGAACTGGCACATTGATCTCGTCGCCTGTGATCCGGTCAGCCACTTCTTTAATGCTGTAAAACACGACGGGAATTGATTTTGCGCCTTTTTTGACGGTGCCTTTTTTCTCCTGGATCTGTTTAAAGGTTGCAAAATACGGACTTGTGAAGCCGTAGCAGCCCAGGATAAAGGCATTGATGCCCCGGTATGGCTTGCCAGTGATAAGGTTTTTTGGAGCGTTTGCTGCACCATTCCAGGGCTTGCGCCAGGGAATGCAACCGGCTTCAAGTTTAGCTATGATCGCTTCTGTGATGATGTCCGCAACTGTCTGTTTTGTGTCTGTTGATGTTTTTTTCATGGCTGTGATCTCCTTTGGTGGTTTAGGCTGTTGCCTGAATTTGGTTGATTGCGCTCTGTATGCGGTCCATTCCGTGCTGCAGGTTAATTGCTGCCGCCAGGTGATTTGTGTCGTTGATGTTCAGGCTCTGAAGCTCGCCAACAAGTCTGTTTTGATTTCGTTAAGTCCGGAAACCTGATGATCCTTAGATTCTGAAGCCCCCCGAAAACCATTCTGTTTTGTTGTCGTTTGTGCGTTCATTTTGTGTTTCCTCCCGGATGTTCCTTGAGTTCGTCGCCCCGTCACAACCAACTGCGGGGCACAACTCAAGGGATTGGGAGGAAACCAGGCACAAACGATAACTACGGATAAATGATCTGGTCGCAGCGTCTGGAACGGCCTGGAGACGACATGACAAAGCGCAGCGATCTGTGAAGATAATTGGGGGGAAACCTTTAGGGGGAACCGATTATTGAAACAGATTGGCGTGACGGTGGAGGGTTGATCCAGAAAGCAAGATGCCGTAAAAGCCTAGAGCCTTTAGGCACTCTGGTTGACCGCCGGAACGGCCTCTGGTGACGCGGAGCAATCAGTGTGCAGGTTTTGGGGCCGGGAGATTGACGTGAACGGGGTTGGTGAACGTGAAGCGGACGGCCGGTTTGAGGGTATAGCTGTTAGTTATTAGGTAGTTACGTGATTGTATGGGGAGTTGGTAGAAAAAGTTATCTTCGGGGTTTTTTAGTAAGCTAACTTATCTAATTAAATTGTATCAATAATTGTATACAGTAATTTTAATGTTTAATCGTTGGCATGATATATGCCCTTTAATTTGAATAAAATATTGTGACGGAAAATAGATCTCAGGAGTGGTGCGTTGTTGACAGATGTAAAGCTTGAAAGCCTTGTAAATAAAGGTGTTATTGTTATACAGTAGTTGTTTTGCTGCCATGCTTACCCATGTTGTATGTAGTACAAAAGTTTATTGAAAGTTAATACAACGCTAATGTAAACAGATCAATTTACTAATTATATATTTATAATATTATTTATATTTAATACATTCCTGGGTTGTTTGTTTACTTATCCGGTGTGGTATATATTTCTGTTTTTTCAAAAATCGCTCGGAATATACCAGACGCCTCGATTTTATGCAATTTTGTAGGCTTTTGTTAGTATATTCATGAAGCTCTGAACAGTTTTTGGCTTTGGAAGTTAATTTCCCCAGGGCCGGGCTGTACCGATATGACATCGCTTGCAAATTAATATTTATATGGGTGTACAGAATATTGTTGACATGGTATTATTATGGGTGTACGGTTTATTTATCTGAAAGAATAATCCCTTATGGAGACTGATATGAACGACGATACCGACTGTCTCTTCACAGCTGCCGACCGCAGACAGACATGCATACACGAGGCCGCCCATGCCGTTATTTACGCCTTCGGCGGGGCTTTTGTGTCTGAGATGGCTGTCCGGCCGGAGGGTCCCGGCGCGTGGCAGCACACAAGCAAGAGGGGCAGCGTGCGGACTGATATTAATGGTATCTGCCGCGCTGAACTGCCGCATTCAGCAAAATCCCCCTATGTTTTTTGGGACGAAGATAGTTACTGTATGTCGGTCAACCGCACTGGCTACAAAAAATATATTCAGACCCGCATTGTGGGCAAAAAAAGCCTCATGGAAGAGCGCCGGTGGATCAGGTCAGGAGTATGCGCGGCCCTCGCGGGGCCGATTGCTGATGCAATTTCTGACAGTGTTGAGATTGCTTTAGCTCCGGAATGCAACGAAATCGGGAATAATGATATCTGTGATGCAGAAGCGCTTTGCATGCTGCTGCCCTGGCGAAACGAGTACGATTTTCTCGCGATCGAAACAGAACGTCTTCTGCGAACTCCGGAAATTTGGAAACGAGTGCAGGACCTGGCCGCCGCTCTGGAAGTTGCCGGCACCTTGGGCAATGTTGACGATATCCCCTTTCTTCCAGATCCGATACCAAATTGGCCGCCGACCCCATATAGGAGAAACAAACATGACTGACGAAACCCCGGCAAAACGAGGCCCTGGCAAGCCCTTGGGATCGATCAAAGCCGATGCCCGGAGGGTTGCCATTAAGCTGCGCTGGAAAGAGTCTGAGATAGCTGCAGTTAAAGCAGCGGCTGAAGCCGCCGGCGAAGATCTGTCGCATTATATCCGTCAAGCGGCCTTGGATCGTGCCGCTGCCTTAAAATAACATGGGTGTACAAAATAATACTTGACCGGTTATTATTATGGGTGTACAGTTTATTATAGGTTGAAAACGAACTACACACCAGGAGCCCCAAAATGAAAACATTACTCAGCCAAATAATCGCAGTTGCAATAGTAGCAACCTCCCTATACGGTTGTGCTACCCATATCACTGAAGTAAAAACTACGGATTTGGGCGCTCCAGGTGCAAGAGTGGGATATGTTGCTGACGGCTACTGCCCGTCACAAGCAACGGCTTGCGAAGCGTTTCCGCTCGACCGTGCTGCCGTTGATGCATTTCAGAAAGATAAAAAACTCGACTATATAGTGTATGAGGCAATTGTTGTTGATGACCAGGTAGGGGCAAACATCGGACTATTTTTCGCCGGTGCTGCACTTGGAACTCCGATGCACGCCGGATCTCGTCTGCAAAATATTATAGGGACATACAACCACGGACAACAGAAGGAATTTGAGTGTGATAATCGCAGCCAGTGCCGTACAGAGGCCGCTAGGCTGATTGTCAATGCACAGCCAGCCGAAAACGGCCAGCAGTGGCCAGAAGAGACGCTGACACGTCTGGCGCATGCAAGACAAGCAGCAGCAGAAAAGCAAAGAAAAACTGATTACGAAATGAAATTAAAAGACATCGAGTATCAGAAAATGTTGATCTCAAATTTGAACACTCCGGAAGCAACTCCGGAAGCCAGGAGAATGAGGGCGAATGCAGAATCAAAGCTTCGGATGTTGGAGTCAGCATTGTCGGAAATGCAGTCTCAGAAGCTGTAATTTTTACATCCAGGATTGAAACAACAAAGGCCTCCTTCTCCAGGGGCCTTTGTTGTTATTTCTCGTAAGTAATTATTCTGCTTGCGCCCCAGAGTGGAGATCCATCCTGCATCAACACAATAAGGCTTGAAGGTTAACTTGAACTGTCTTTGCGATTTCATGTGATGGCACATTACGAACTCGTGCGATTAAATCAATTGTCACATTCATGTTGGATGGTTCGGCTGGACGACCATTGATTTTGGTAAATGGGCCATCCGTTTCGGTAAGAATACGATCCATCGGTAGGTCGGCGACAAGACCACAACCTCGATCCGACCGAACCATTTCAGCATTGACGGAGAAATAGCAACCAAGTGCGGCTGCTCGCCTCGCCTCACTTTTACTGCCGGTGAACCAGTGAAGCACAACGACACCACGGTCCCGCGGGAGATACCGTTCGATCATATCGAGCACTGCTGGAACGCTCCTCACACTGTGGACAGAGAGAATTTTACCCGCAGCTTCTGCACATTTCTCAAGTACGGTACGGAAGACGTGCCTCTGAGATTCTAACGACTTATAGAAGCGTGGACCGGCATCAAGGCCAACCTCACCGACGTATCGAGCTTCAGGCAGATATCGCTCCCATAACGACAGCTCGTCGGAACGCTCGGCAACGAGCTGCGGATGTAGACCGAGCGCAGCACGAACATAGTGGGTGTCGCGCGTGAGCTCGTGATTGCGCGGCCAGGCTCTCGGCGTCGTGGTAACTGAAAGCGTATAAATGCGGGAGGCTTCTGCCCTAGCGATCGCAGCCTTATGGTCGGGATAGAGATCTAGATGACAGTGGAAATCCACTCCAACGGGACAAAGGTTTTCTGTCATCTTGGCCCTGTCCTTACGCCGGATAATAGTGTTCTGACTTCTTCAAGGCCGCGACGGTAGACACCTGCGATGGCTTCCTGGCGTGCAGGCGATTCATCAAAGAGCGGTCCCGGCTTATGGATAAGGATCGGCGCCAAACCCGGTCTTGCACGAAGCCGTTCAATCGCAAGTTGAAAGGAGCGAATCTGCACGCCCTCAGATTGCCGAGTATCAAGCACGTGGTCTGTCAGATTGTCGATTGTATAGACGGTCGGGTCGGGATCGGGGCACAGCCCTGTAACGAGTGCAGCTCGCCTGATTAGACACGGCAGACAATAGCCGCAATGCTGTGTGCCATGACCTTGCCATCGCCCTTTGGTGGGGGAGGCACAGGAGAACGACGAAGGAATGAGTTGGCGTAGCAAAGTGCCGTTGGCGCATGCGGCCACCATTTCGCCCTTGGTCTTATCCCAATAGGAGTTCTCTATGTGGCCATTCAGACCCAGTCCTTGGAGCGCGTCGTTCCACCGGGCGATATAGAAGGGATGGGTCGTGCGAGTGCTTAGCGCGCCGAGCCGCAATGGATCGAGAGGCACATTAACGGCGATCAGACCGTTTTCAGGCACCTTCAGAGTAAACGGTGTATCAAGGCCACTGCCTGCAAAGACGCCAAGTGCAAAGAAAAGGAAAGATCTGCCGCGTGTGGTATCCTCTCCGGCTGAACCTTGAATGAATCCCTTCGGAAACGCCATCCAGAGACGCAAGCGATTTAGGGAGCGACCCCGATAGTGTGACTGCAACACGTCAAAGATCGAGGTTTGTGATTTGCTTACAGCGCCTTCTCCTGCGTGGCTGATAAGAAGAGGTGTACGACCTTCTTCGAGGGAGTCGATCGCTCCGATGAGACTATCCAGGCCCCCAGAAAAGAGTGCAAGATTGTCGAACGGAGGACCAAAGAGCCGAGCTGGACGTGCTGGCGCGACTCTGGTGAAGCGACTCGGTCGAGCGCGAAACGCGAGCAACCAGCGGTCGCCGGTAAGGAAGTTCAGCATCCGGACGAAGTTCGGTGCGACAGATGTCCAGCGCTCCGGATTGGAAACTGGGACGATCAGCCGGATTTCGCGAGTCCACCCATCCTGTGACTCACTAGTGCGCGAAATTCTGGTATCGGCGGCGTGAACATGCGCTGCCAAAACCAGAACATCAACACCAATCTCGGAGGGATGAACTCCAATCCGGGCCAGATCGGTAAGTGCGAGGCCGATCCCGTGATCGAGCGATCGCTCGCCGACAACTAGGTCAAGTCGGGTTTCGACTTCACCATCTCCGAGTGGAAATTGGCTGCGGTCGTCAAGACCGTACCGACCTATTATTACGTGTCGCCTCATGCGCCCTCCGCTTCATCATCACCCATAATCTGCAAGATCGCGAACGCCTGCTCGTAAACACCCCCAACGAATTGGAGCACACGGTCAGGTGTGAGCGCGGCAGCTGCGGTGCGGGTTGTAGTAAGCGCATCGGCCACTCCGCGACGTATAAAATCTTTCAGTTGCGCCTGTACGAGTGCGGCATCGTGGCTGTCAGCCGGCAAGGTAATTGTTTTCATGCCAATATCATTGCAGAGTCGCGCCTCGATGGCATTGGTCGCGTAAAGCTCGAACACGGTCTGCATCTGATCTACGGTGAGCCCGTCGAGGTCTGCTATGCCCGCGCTCGCAAGTTCCGTGATTGTCTCAATGAATGCTTCGCGCGCGATACCTTCATCAATCGAACCGCCGTCAGGGCACACATAATTCGACAGGCCGAGAAAAATTTCTTCGATCGGGCGGCCGGCGAGAGCCCCGAGGTTAAGCGCGCGAAGGGCCTCGGTAGCACCCCGTGCAACTGCGTCAGACAGAAAACCAACAAGGCGACTACCAGCGCCACGCGCCGATCCCATCCTTGCAGCTGCGTTGCGAGCTCCGCCCGATGACGAACCAACATAATGTGACACCGCTCGACCAAGGCTCTTTCGATCGTTGCCCCCAGAACCAGCGAAACGAGAGAGGTTGTTGCGCGCCGCCGAGAAACGAGATGGATCTGCCACAAGTGGTATAGGCGGTCGTGCGGGTGGTGTAGGTGGTGTGCCGGGCGCTGGAATGTCCTGCGGCGGACCGTTTGGTGGTCCACCATCGGGAGGAGCCCCATTCGGAGCCGCCGGCGGCGCACCACCATTGTCAAGCCAGCTCGGAATGAGCGGTGTGCCGCCGTTTTGACCTCCAAATGCGGAAGATGTTCCCATCAGTTACCTCTCTCCTGGCGCGTACGTAACACACCGCTGGCAGCAACTTTCAACATCTGACCTCCATCTTTGCTCCATTCCAGTAGGAGATGATCGAAACGCTGAGTCGCTTCTTGATCCTTGATGGTAGCCTCCCAACCTTTGCAAACCCATGGACCAAGTCGATCTCTAGGCAATGACTCTAGAAAATCGATGAGGCTACTTTGAAGTGTCGGATGGGCTTTGACGAGGACAGCCAATCCAGCCACGCCAGGAGGTTCAATTACGAAGCTGTCTCCGCCGACGATACGGCCGCGCACGGCTTCGAAAACTTGCTCAGCTTCGGGAAGAGCGAGTCTCTTGAGGTCGGTATCAAGACCCTGTACCGCGAGTTTGCCACCAAAGAGCTGATCGACAACGGTAGCCAGGTGACCGAGCACCGAGGCGGCGCCGAAGTAATCTTTTCGGTCCTTGGCTACAAAGAGATATGCACGTAGATCCTCGTTGCCGAGCATTGTCGGTACGGCTGCCCAGGCCTTGATGGCGGGCGAGGAAAGCCATTCATTAAGGAGCACGCTCTCGGTCATTTTTACGGGCTCCAGCTTAGGCGCGGCCATGGTTGTGCCAGCACCCTTGAAGAGGGTCTTCTCCGGTTTTGCCGCCTCCTTTGCTTTTTCCTTCGTGGTCGCGGCCTCTTCGAGAGCGGTCAGGTCTGGACATTTCCCATCCGGCGCTGCGGCCGCAGCTGCAGCTATCTTATCGAAGAATCGCGGAAGGAAGCGTTCGGCCAGCATGAGCTTGGCGAGAACCGGCAACTTGACATCGCTCCCAAACCCCCGCGCTTCGGCCGTGAGATGACGCAAGACCAGCGTATTAAGGAAGCGCTTGATCTGACGGGGATTGCCCTTCGTTCCACTGGCCAAGATCGGTCCGATCTGATCACTGAGCGCCAGCGCATTGTTTACGCGCAAAGCCTTATCGCCGAGCACAGTCCGGACGGTCGCCGCATCAAGTGCACTCGACGCCCACGGTCGTTTTAGTCGTTCACGGGCAGCACTGATTAACGCAATGAACTCTTCATCTTTTTCGCCGAGCTCGGCGCCCACAAGAAGGAGCGTGACATAGATGCGGGTTTCGGTGTCGCCCAGTGCAGGGATACGGAATGGCACCTGGATTAGCTTTTCGAGATAATTTCTGGCGTAAGTCTGTGGGCCTGTTGTGTCTGGTAGATCCGGGAAGTGCTTGCGCACCGCGTATTCAATCATCGCCTCGTCTGCAGCGACGACGAATGCGGTTCGAGACGTGAAAACGAAGAGACGCACGGCCTCTAGTGTCTCTATCGCCGTGTCGGGGAGGCAGCGATCGAGGTCATCGATAAGAACGACGAGTTGCTCAATGCCTGCCTTTTCAAGGAGATTGTCAAAAGCTTTTCGGAATGCGTTAATCTCCTCGGGCACATTGTTCGAATCGCTTTCGCCCCTCGGCTTCAGCAGGCCTTTAACTCCCACAATGGCTGATTCGACATTATCTTTCGTGGCAAGCCTTGCCGGATCGGCGATAAACCCCTCTAGCGTAGCGACAATTGTATTTATCTGGTCTGGAGTTGGGACTCCGGTGAAGGCCGTAAAGGCGAGACCACCGGCCTTCTTGGCCAATTTGAGCCAATCAATACGACGAAAGACATCCTTGACCGCTTCACTGGCCTTGGTGAGGACGGGCCTTTTTTCGATTAGGCCTGTTACAATACCTTCGATGAGTGCAATCTTGGCATCTTCGAATCCCTGAAAGCGCCAGCCATTGAATTTAAGACACAGAACCTTCTCTTCACCTTCGAACCCGCCCTCGATCATCTCCAGGACGCTTGATTTGCCAGCACCCCAGTCACCATGGACGCCGACAGTCACTGGCTGATCGGGCCGATCTCGAAGGAGTTTGATGATCGTCGCCGCGATTGCTTCATTATTAAGGAGATCAACTTTGGTCTCGTTGTCAGTCAGAATCATCAGTAGCCCCTATGCTCTGTCGCTTGAAGTTCACCCCAAGGAAGAAAACTTTGAATTGTCCCTGGATAGAAGTACCATGTCTAGGTACGCAGCTTGGTCTGAGTATAGTCAATATACATTCCAGCTATTATGATAAATGCAAGTATCGAGGCAAATGCAGATACATAGATTATTCTGAGTTTTGGAATTATCAATTGGCATTCCGACAATAATAAACACCAATCCTGCAATGATATCAGCGTGTGAGCTTTGTTATTTTCCATTTGCTATTTATTGCGGTTGATCGCGTTACGGAGAACCATACTTGGTTTAAACGATAGGACTCTTCGTGCCTTAATAGTAATGGTTTCTCCAGTTTGCGGATTTCGGCCTTTGCGGTCTTTCTTCTGCTTAATTTCAAAGTTCCCGAAACCGGCAATCTTCAATTTTTCTCCGGATTCAAGTGTGGTCTTCATAATGCTGAAAAGTGCTTCGAGAATTTCTGCTGAATCTTTCTTTGAAAATTCGCTTTTTTGCTGAATTTTCTCTGCAATATCTGCTTTTGTCATTCCGCAACCTATCTATATTATTTTGAAGTACCCAATGCTTTTGCAATTAATGGGTTTATTTCTGAATATACATCGTCGTATTCACTTGTTTGAATAAGTTTACTTATCAGGACTTCAATGTTTTCATTGAACGGCGATATTCTGCATTGTTGTTGTCCCAAATGACATACTGGCTGATCCATTAATTAAGGTCATATCGGGATTGGTAGAATAGTCGCAAGTGTAACCACCATCAATCGTTATCGTGTTTTCCAATGTTGCGTCAAACTCTTCAGTAAAAGTGATTGCCTGCACCTGAATTGTTTCGTCATTTTGTGCATTTGAATACGCGGTCTGAAGGAGATTGTAATATACGGGTGGATTACGTAAGATCCTGACCGGGAGTTGGGAGCATGTATTCACGGTAATGTAATTGCTTTTACTGACAGCACTGGTGCCTATAGCATTTTCTGCCGTCAGGTTGACGGTATATGTGCCAGGTAGACGGTATAGATGCGAAGGATTATTTTCCGTGCTGGTTGTACCGTCCCCAAAATCCCACTGCCAGGTAACGGCCTCTTGTAACTGACTTGTGAAATTAACGAGATACGGCCCTTCTCCAATCGTGGGCGTCGCACTGAATTCAACGACAGGTAAATTTAAGTCGAATACAGCAGCCACGCTCTTTAAACCATCCAATGTAACGTTACAATCTGTACCAACACAATCACCAGACCATCCAGAGAATTTCGAATTAGTATCAGGTATTGCCGTTAACGCTACTTGTGTATTTGTCGGAAATGTCGCTGAACAAATACCGCCGCAATCTATGCCGCTGGGCAAACTGGATATCGTACCGGTTCCTGTGCCGATCTTATAGACGTACAGTGTTGGGATGATGCCGATACCATTCAAGGTCACATTAACAACAGATGTGATCGGATCATTGGACGGAATTTCGAGAATGGCGGATTTTGACCCCGCTGATGTGGGAGAGAATTTCATCTGAACAATACAACTTGCTTGTGGTGCAAGTATATTTCCGGAGCATCCGTCGGTAGTTAATGCAAATTCGGCAGAATCCGCACCGGAAATAATTATTGATCCGAGTTCAAGTCCCGCCTTGCCGGTGTTCTTGATTGTAACCAGATGGTTAGGAGAAGAAATATTGATAGCGACACTTCCAAAACTGTCAGATGGTGGAGTAACTGTGATTATAGGTGTTGAGACAATTTTTGCGACCAGCTTACCGTTTAGATAAACATAATCGGCAATCAAGCCATTATTACCTGCATCTTCGGAAATTACTTGTCCGGATTGATCGTAATGATATACGGTTGTCTTGCCGTTGGCTGTCTTCGTTATCCGCATGCCGTCGCCATCATACCCGTAGCTGGCAAGTGTTATACCGCCACTCGAAACGCTGGTCAGATTGTCATAGGCATTATATGCAAATGTATAGTTTGTTCCTCCCCAAGAGCCGGCGAGCAGGGAACCATTGCCGTTGTATGTATATGATGCTGGTTCACTGCCGGTAGTCGAATCAAGGCGATTTTTACTGTTTCCATCATTGTAGTTGTAGGTAGTGGAATTATTGGTGCCGACATTTTTTGTCTTGCGGTTTCCTGCGTCGTAATATTCAAACAATCCACTCCCCCACGCACCGGTAAAAGTCGTGAGTCGGCTTAAATCATCGTACTCAAATCCCTGCGGACTACCAACATTGCTGGTAAATACAGATGTATTACCTCGTGTGTCGTATTCGTAATGGGCTGTCAATTTGGACCCAGTTGTCCCGGCGGAAATATCTGTAATGAGCTGCCTATTGTTGTAGGTGGGGGTGGTTTTCACATTATTGCTGAAGGTATAGTCTTTTGGTAATCCCGCATGAATTCCAGACAGCTCGGTAGTATAGTAGGATACATTATCAACAAAATCGGCACCTGCTCCCGCCTGGGTTATTGATGTCACTTGGTTTTTGGTGTTGATTCCATAGTTGACTATTCTGCCTGACGGATAGGTGATGCTGTTTATGATGTCATTTCCTGAATATCCGTATTTGGTTAAGTAACTTTTACCCGCAATGATTTCAATCTTTGTTTCCTGTCGATTTGCTCCATCGTAAGTATAGTCGATATGCGCCGCGCTTGTTGCAAGCAATGTCCTGTTGTTGGCTTTGTCGTAATCAAAATCGATGACTTCCGAGTTTTTACTGATTTTTTTCAGTCGATTGATTTCGTCGTATGTATAAGTCGCAGTGCCTGACGCATCCGTCCTCTGTTTCATGTTGCCGACATTATCCCTTATATACGTGATGGTGCCGGTTTCAGGGTTGGTTTCGGAAACCAAAAAAGCTGGTTTGGTAAGATCCAATGCAAGATCTTCATACAGGCCATAGACGTAGCTGCGAGTTACATTCCCGGTTGGCATTATCTGGCTTGTCTGGGTAAGATTGCCGAGAATATTTCTGGAGTAGGTTGTTGTTTTAAGGTTCTGATCCTTGACGGCCATGAGATACTTTTCGTCCGGATTGCCAAAGGCGGTATACGTGAGATAGTAAGTCTTGGTTTTCTTGTCCGTTACTTTTGTTGTCGTAGTGTTACTGACAACATCATAATCATACGTTTCGCTGTAAGAATCTTTATCCGTAACTTTAGTCGGCCTGCCAAAGAAGTCATATTCAGTTTTGTCACCAATGTTCGAATCGGTGTAGTCTTTCACTCCATAAGCTTTGTAGGCAATTGTTGTAGTGACATCTTTTGAATTGCTGCTGCCAGTGGGGCGACCAAACCCATCGTAGTAATAGGTCGTAACAAACTCACCACGAGTCTCTTTTTTCGTTGAGTTATCAGTGGGATATGCTATGTCGGTCAGATTTGATGAGGGGGAGATTATTGGCGGTGTGATTTTGGTTAAGCGTAAATTTTTATCATACTCATAACTAGTTTTGAATCCTCTGCCGTTTTTCTCGTTTTTAACCGTGCCATCAATGTTAATTTCACGGATAATCGAAAAAGGCGCCGGAAGCGAGTTGGTTTCTTTTGAAATTTTACCGTTTGACCATTCATAAGTCATAGTGTGATCGTTGGCATCAGTAACCTTTTTGAGATTACCGCCATTGGGTCCGTATTGATTGTAGATGTCATCCTTGGGATAATATTCGTAGTCGGTTGTTACACCATTAATGTCTGTATTTGTTACGTTGATGCAATCAGAGGGTGTGCCATATGTCCAACTGGATGACGAGGTTCCGGTGAAAACATTGCTCGTATTACTTACAATGGTTTCAGACGACACTTTGCCTTTGACGATATTCAGTAGCGGATTTGTGCAATAAGTTAAAGTCTTCGTTCTGATGGCATCACCAGTTTCAATTATCTTCAGCGGGTCGCCGTATGCGTTAAAATCACTGACTTGTGGGGTTTCTGTTTTATAGGTTTTTCCATCTCGGTTAGATGACTTTGTGGTCATAAGAGCCGGGTACACGCCTGAATCAGAGATAACAAAACCGTTGCAGCCCCAGGTTATATTGCTTATGGTGATATTTGATAGTGCTGATGTCGGCTTATCCCAGCTAAATGCTTCCGTGGTGGTGGTGCCGTTGAAGTTGAAAACTTGATTCATTGGCAGTCCAACTTTCCAGAGATTGTTGCTGCCGGTGTTACCCCACCCGTAATAGGTATAGGTTTCCGTAACATTATCCGGAGCTGTGACAGTCGTGACATCTCCTGATGCTCCACCTGAATTGTAACTGTACGTCCACTTGCCACCAGTAACACTTCGTATGCTCTGCGTTTCTTTATAGTCCATAACTCGGAAGGACACTTTGCATCCACCTACATTGAAAAGCTGATCCTTGTAGGTGTATTTGTTTTTCCCGCCTGCAGGGAATGTAATTTCGGATAATTCGTCTGTCGTATCGTAGTCATATTGCCACGGATTACCTACGGGCAGGATGACCTTGTTCAATAGATTATAGGGAGCTACCGTCTTGTATTCATACGAAATAGTTCTTGAATCTGCTCCGGTGCCGGTAGTTATTGATTGGAGCATTTGCGTTGTAGAGTTATAGGTGAACGAAATTACCCTGCCAAGCGAATCTGTGATTGTGTCGATTCCGGTCGCAGAGTTGGTCTTATCATACGTAACCGTAATGGTGGCAGTCTGAGAAGCGTTAGTTATGGAAGTGACTTGTGCTACGTTTGTCATGCTAACGTTTGTGAAATTGGTGGTGCTGTATCCAGCGGTGTTGTTGCTGACCAAATAGACAGTTCCATCAGGTGAGGTAATCTGCCAATCTCCGTGATTGTTATAGTCAACAATCTGAATGGTTTTCAATATCCAGAAGTCTTTACTCACCATTTTAGTGTTGTCGGAAGGTGCTGGATAAAATATCTGTTTTGTTCCGTCTGACAGTTCAAATACCGGGTTGTTACCCCATGTCATGTTCAAAGGATAATTTACAGCAGACATCGCAGGAGGATTACGCAGTATTCCCATATGCATTGACCAGCCTGGTCCAAGTGGGCTTTTGTCATATCCTCCCACAAAATCAGGAAAAGAGTCGTCCCGGCGTCCATAGATCAGGCTGTTATATGAGCGGTTGAGGGTTACATCCAATCCCCCTTTGCCGGGTAGGTGCAGGTCGGTATGGACAATCAACATATTTCCTGAAAATGGATCTATGTGCTCGGTAATGGAATCATATGTAGGAGCGCCGAGTTTTCCTCGACGATCATAGAACGGATCGGTATCGAAGTCGGCAAAGGCATAGTTCGCCGCCAAAAGTATTACGATCGTGCATAGCATTAAGATGTTGCGAATATTATTAAGAAAGCTACTGGACATTTACCCTCCACATAGATCAGTTTAATTGATACCATCAAATATAATTTAAATACTTATTGTTTGGCAGATCATTTATAAAATTCACGCTTAGTTATTTTAGTAGTATTTTTATTTACAACATATTTAATATTTCTACCAATAGTCATTCTATTTATCTTTTTCATTTCTGATTCACTTAGCAACTTTGGTATATATTCTATTAAGTACTCTTTTTTGTTCTCACTTATTTTAATTTTATAGTTATCGAGAACTCTTTGTTCGTATGACATGCTGTCAATTTGTTTAAAATCATCATAACAAACAAGCAATGCCTTAATACAACTTCCAGTAAGTTCTAATCCCTTCTCTTTAGCTGCTACAGTGAAGCTAGTCAGCAATACAGCAAATAATATTATCAAGCTTAAATTGACAATCCTGATCATATTATTTACCTCGCAGTTTTTATTTCGCCTAAAGATTCTGAAGTTAAATTCGAAAGTGTTTTTTTGCCTCATACATATTTTATAAAACTACTACAGCAATTATCTATTAATATTTACTTGTATTTTGTTTATATCATCAGTATTGATGCTTCCGGGAAATACCCAATAGACGTTTTTTGTTGAATGACCATTAGGTGTTAATACCTCTTTATTAATTATTATGTCTGCTATGCTATCAATATAAATTTTGCTGCTAATACTACTGTCAAAAGATAGTTTGTAATCTTCTATGTTGAAAATTACTGGTTTTGCAGTCATGTTTTTAACATCAATAACACCATATATGAATGTTTGTAAATTACTGGTTAAATTGAGTTGTTTAACCTCATCTGAATTATATGTCTTTGTTTGTGTTTTATTGATATTGCATGTTATTATAATATCGTTATCAATTACTTGAAGTTTGTGATTAATAGTTTTAGCTTGTGTGCAAGCAACAGACGATATTACAATAATCATCATAGTTGTAAGTAATAGTGCTTTCATGTTATCTTCCTTATATATTTATTTAGTATTAATCAATGTTTTAAACCATGAATTAGGTTTTATCGTATGCCAAGGATTAGGGATTTTAATGCCAGCATCTGATTTATTAACCACATCTGTAGCTGCGTCTGTGCAATTATTACTATAGAGGTTGTATCTGGCAGCGCCGGAATTATGTTCTGCTTGACTTTTAAGAGCACTATCAGCAATAAGTGCATCCTGGTTTCTAGAAGTTTTTATTACAAAGGCTTCTCCTGGTAGTGAGCCAACTGGTTTTATAGAAACACCTGCGGGAGCATCAAATCCAAGTAGAAAACCTTTATTCCCACCAGAGGACCTAGTTTCCCCAGCAGCTCCTTGGTCATATTTATTCCACCCGCCATTTCTATCTTGATAAAAAAGTGAAGTATGGCCATTCCCACCGGCTGCTAAAGGATCAACCGTAAAAGCAACATCTCTCCCATCAGGATCAACAAATCTATACGGATTGTTCAAAGTATAGGCATAAGCATTCAGTCGCTGCGGATTCAACAGCACTTTCTCATTGGTTTTGCCAGTTATCGGATCAACCGCACTTACAGGGTCAACTGCGGTAAATCTCCCAATCTTTGCATCTTCATATCGCGCACCAAAATATGAAAGTCCCGTTTCTTCGTCCTTCTCCTTACCAACAAAACGCTTATCATTGGCGGCAGAACCGGTAACAGCATACTCTTCCCCAAAGGGTTTGTAGTCTGCTTTCCATACTACTGTGCCGTTGGAATCAGTCATGGACAGCGGAGTTCCCGCAGGGTCTGTGTGGTAATAATAGACCTGATCGGCGGCAAAAACCTGTAAGGAAGAAGAAAGAATCAATAATATTGTGGCAAATACAACTCTAAATTTCACTGTTACCTCCAGATGTTAATATTCATTCCAAAAGAAATATGTTTAATTATTCGTTAATACGCATATATCATATGGTCTTCTGTATCATAACCCACACAGGTTTTACACATATAATGCCAACTTTTTAAAAATAATCACACATACGTAGTGTGGAAATCGTCAAAAGGCCGTGGATACTGACTCCAAAGGGTGTTCAGCATTTTTATGAAGAAAAATATTTTACGTTATCTGTTACCGCAGATGGGAATATACGGAGATATGAGTAGGACGGGAGAATCTTTAAGCCAGAAAAAATGTGTAAAGATTCTTTACAACATTTTCAAATAACGCTCTAACATACTTATTATGTTGGCTTTTATTGAGTTGGAAAGATTCTTTACACATTTAGGTTTATCGCCATTTTCTGTTTCAATATCAGCTTGTTAGCTATGTGTAAAAAAACCTACACCTATGTTACCTGTTGGCCTTTCAGAAGCAGCTTTTGAAAGATTGCCTTACCCAGTGGCACTACATACTCATCTGGATCTGCGCCCTCTGCTGTTGCTGCTCGTTCGATTTATCCTGCATTTTGTCCTCGATGACAACCGCGGATTTTTCATCAGCCGCCACATGATTTTCTTTCCAGCCGCCCGGCATGTCGTTGATATTTTGTTCTGCAGCCTGGCGGGCTTTCAGGCCTGCCAAAAGCTCGTCAGCATGGTCAAGAGTCGAAGTTTTTTCTTGGGGGTTGCTGACAGCCTCCAGTAGTTTGTTTTTATCATCAGTAACTGCAAAAATGTTATGAGTCATCCTTGTTAAAGCAGTATAGAATTTGTTTTCATCGAGCAGCGCTGCTGGCGCGTCTGATGATAAAACAGCGATAACGTCTCGCTCTCCCAAACCTTGGCTTTTATTGATCGTAATAGCCTGAGCATTTGTGATATATGCCCCCTCCAGTCGCTGTTGTATTGTATCTCCGTTTTCAGTTTTAATTGTTGCGATACCGTCCTTAATTTCTGATATCACGCCGGTAACGCCGTTCATAAGTCCGTGTTGTTTTCCAAAATCAGTATTATCGTTTTTTGTCCAAATCACTTTTTCGCCTTCAGAAAAAGCTGTTTGGGCCTCCTGGAATTGACTGATTTTGTCCCCGTTTTTCAGTGTGTCGATTTCGATCAAATCGCCTTTATCGTTCTGCACTGTCAGCCTGTTTTTTGCAGTATCAGCCGCGACAATTTGTAATTCGCTACCTCGTATTAATCCCTCTATATTTTGTTGAATAAATACGCTATTACCCGGTTCATACGACGATGCAAAACGCTTCGCGGCTCCCATGATATTGACTGGTTCCCTTGTTGTATATATGTGATCTTCCGTCCCGATTTTACCAGAAGCTTTTTCAAGAGCGCGTATTTCCTGGATTAGATCCAACCGTTCCCTGTTTGTCACTGTAATAGCAATCACCTCGTCACGTTCGACATACAAATTCGCAGCTCTCGTTATTCTGTCGCCGTTTTCAGCACATTCAAAAATATTGCCACGGTTATCTAATATATCCAGAGCGGATTTGATATCGTGTTTTTTAAGAGCCGTCGCAACATCAATTGTATAGTCTGTTTTTTGCCGCCGCACTTCATCCATAATTGCTGTGTTTACTAAACCATGATCCTGAAGATCCTGAAATAATTTGCCGGCCCCGATCGATGCAATCTGTTTCGCGTCACCAACGAGCACGATCTGCGCGTTTTCGTTCTCTGCACGAGTCATCAGAGCCCCGAGATGCTTCGAACTTGCCATGCTGGCTTCATCGACAACCCAAAGCTGCCGGCTTTGGCCGTCCCAATCAGATCTTGACAAAAGAAAGCCGTCGATCGTTCCAGATTTGATACCAGAGCTGGACTCAAGACCTGCAGCCGCCTTTCCCTGGAACCCCAAACCTCTTACAGTTACATCGTCCCGGCCTTCCAGAGCTCTGTTGATCGCATCAAACGCCGTCGATTTACCGGCCCCGGCGTCGCCCTGGATCACCAACAGCCGCCCTTCGCCTGTCAGAGTATATTCGATTGCTGCGGCCTGTCCTGCCGTTGTTTTGAAACCCTTGGCAGCTTCAAAAACAGTTATCGCATCAAGAGCCCCGGCTTTGTCGAGAAGAGGTTTGAAAGCATGGGCCTGTTCGACTGCAACAGTCGCAATATGATGTTCGATTTTCTGTATCTCCGGTGTCGTAAATCCGCCTTTTCCCAGATCCACGATATCACCAGATTTCACTGACTCCCTGAAAGCTCCTTGAAGATCTTCGCGAACGCAAACGCCAGTAGACAATTTTGTCGCCATCGCCAGAATATTTTTTTCTGACGTAACACTCTCTTGTTCTGCCAGATCACCAGCCGCCATTTTTACAAAATCGCGTGCTGTCAGGTCCGACTGCACCCGCTCTGACCCTGCCATTTTTGCAGAAGATAGTATTTCATCAGCTGAAGTTCCTAGACCCTTCAGCTGCGTCTGAAACGATTTGTTAAGCTCGTCGCCCGAAAGATCCTTGTCTTTTGCAGCTTTGGTATGCAATTGCACAAGCCCGTCAACCTCGATTTCTGACAAGCCCGGCATGCGTTCTTTGATCCCAGCCCTTAATTCAGTAGCGTTCCGTATCTCTTCATGCCGTTTTGAAAACTGGTCGTTAATGTCTTTTCCAACGCCTGATATTTCAGGTACGACAAGCCCGCCCTTGTTTGTTGATAGTTCCGTAGCGTACCCCATTTTGTGCGCCATCGACGCCAGATCCGAATAAACCCGCTGCTGGTGTTCGCCCTGGTTGACGAAAATCTCCCGATTTTCGAGGGTCGAAAATGTTCCGTCTGGGCGTTGAACGACATTCGCGACAACCGTATGGCAATGAAAATTCGGATCGCCTGCCCTGGACGTCGAATGCACGAATGCCGCCCCGATCATGCCGCCCTTTACTTGCTCTGTGACGCCGTTTGCAGTCTGCCGGCCATAAACGTATTCACCGACGTTTTCAGCGCTGCTTATCAAAGTTTCGGTCAGTTTTGCCCGAAATTCCGGGTCTACCATTGCGAGTATCGAAAAGCTCTTTGGAATGCTGATCGGCATATCAATAGCAGCGTATTTGCCGTGATCTGCCTCACGTCCAGCAAGCCTTTTGCTGCCGTCCGGAGCCATGCCGTTCAACAAATTCGTGAATTTGTCATAGTCGATATTGCCAGTCAACCCCAGGTTTTTGGCTCCAGACCCGATCCATTTGTGATCGCCGTCAAGGCTGTACAACGGGTCTGCTTGGTAATAGTATTCCGTCGCTTTCACGGCTGACACTTTCATTGGTTTCATGTTTGTCTCCCGTTTAATTTAGTACAGCCGTTCGCAGCAGTTGCGTTTCTGGAAGAGGACAAAAAGGAAGTTCCCTTCCTTAAACGGTGGATTTTTCCCGCCCATGCCCCAGACAAATTCAGACTGCCCAGGGATAAATGGTTTTGGCGTTTTCACTGGTTTTGCAAGCTGGAATCTCCAGTGGCTCTTTTTCGGGGTGAAAGTGATTTCGCTCTGACATACGTTTTTGACTTGGTCTTGCAGCATCCCTGTTCCATAAAACGAATAGATCTGTTTCGCTGCGATCTGCGCGGAGCCCTCGAGGTCATGTGGCGTAGACTTCGACCCGGAGAGCGGATAGATAGTGTCCCAATAGAGCCAAAACAGGGCGTCATATGCTGCTGGCAAAACACTGGCGGTTGTGTTCGCCTGCAGAGCGTTTGCCGGCTGCAGCAGATCGAAAGCCGGATTTGCGAAAAGAAAGTTGTCGGGCCGCCTGAACACAGCAATCAAGTCGTTGTTGTGTGAAGGATCGAACTCGGTCGGGTATAAAAAGTTGATATTTCCTTTCGACGCACATTTCATATCCGTCATCAAATTCAAAATACTCATCACTGGGAAAGACACCCAATGTGTTTGTTTAAAAAGCGCCGGGGCCGTTGTACCTCCCCGAACTCCGCCACCGTGAAAGCCCTCTTGTCCCATATATAATTGTTTTCCAAAAGTCGTTGAACAGCCGGGGGTTTCAACGACCTCGATCAAGTTTGCAATGTCCCAAAAACTGGTTTTCAGCCCTACCCATTGGCCCTCATCGCTAGAGCATGCACAAACCGGCGACGTGGTTTCAGATCCCGCCCCGGCGTCTGGCAGCACGCCTGCCGGGGTGACCTTTACGCCGCCGACACGGATCGGGAACAAGCCGTTCCAGGCGACGTCTGTGACCGGGTTGAAGATAGTGTTGTTGCATTTTCCCGCAAAAGAACTGGCCGGCACAGCAAGCAGCACCGCCGCTGCCAGGGTTAATATTTGATTTTTTGTTGTCATATAGCCTCCGTTTTTTCGGGTCTATTTTAAGTACCGACCAGCGGCCGAAAAATTAACCTCCTGGCGAAAAATAAATTTTGGGCGCAAAAAAGCCGCCCTGATTAAAGGGCGGCTTTAAGGTTTTTTGCTGTTGAAAGGATTTATTCTCCAGCTGGCACTAAAGTGTTTGCTCTGTTTGAAGCATCAGCCGAAACCGAATCCATATAATTCTGAAAACCCGGTCCGACTTGCTGAATCTGTGCTGTCAGATCCGCCACATATTCATCAAGATTGAGCTGGCCGAAGTCCACCATCTGGAATTCATCGGGGGTAAAACCACGGCACCTCGGGGATTCCGGGCTTCCCCAGCCGCCTCCCTCTCCAAAAGCTTGCAGCTGTGGCCGGCCCTGTTCGTGTATGATCCGTGCAAGCTTTGACGCGAAACAGCAGGAAGTCTCTTTATGTGCCATGCACATACCAAGAAATTTGGTGTCGCAGTAAGTCCCTACCCGGTGGCAATTTCCTTTTTCAACAAGGCTCCATTCCTCGATTTCTGATGCTTCACAGCTTGCAGCTATCGAGTCCGGATTACAGCATTTCTTTGTCTGATAGCTCGCCATCATGCCCGCATTTATTGCGGGCTGAACGACTGCGCCGATTTGTTGTGCATAATAAAGACTTTGTGCAAGAGCGGTCGGAGACGTCGTTAAAGTCGAGGTGATAGTTGTGATCGTATGATTGAGACGATCCGTAAAAATCTGAACAGACTGTGTGCTCGATCCCAACAGATTATTACTCAGACTCGTTCCCATATTTTTGATCTGCTGCCAGATTCCATCACTTGTTTTAATAAGCGGCTCGCCCACATATGTACCGATTGTTGATAAGGTCTGCCCGCCTGCCGTACTCGACACTAACGAAAGTGATCCTTGCTGAACATTGCCCTGGAGTCCGCCAACAGCCGCCTCTACACCAGCATCGTACCCCGCTGCAGGAAGTGTTTGCGTCACCGTTTGAGTCGTCACCATGGCACCATCAGGCCTCATGAAGGTTTTAAATCCGTCTGTCACGGCCCCCCCGAGGTAAGCCATGACGCCTGCCGAAACGAGGCTAATTGACGACTGTATTGCCCAAGCCTGGCCGTCGATTCCTACCGTTGCTGCGTCGATTCCCAGATTCATAATGCTCGTAACCGCGGACGTGATGATAGCTGATGATATTGCCATGGCTGCAGCCGGGGTGACGATGCTCGTGCTTGCCATGGCGACTGCGAGCCCTTGCGCCAGCGGTGCCAGAGCCCCGGCGGTCAGGATTGATGCAACGATGATTGCAACGATTTTTGCGATAGATCCGATCATGCCGCGCATGTCGTCTTTTGTGCAGCGCATGTCCCGGCCGTTGAAAATGTAGATCTGGCCGGCACATGTTCCATCTTCATTTTTCGGGCCGTCGTCTGTCAGATCGTTCGTTCCCTGAGGCGGGATATCCCCGCCGGTGATCATGCCGGCCGTGTCGTCCTGGCACTGGTTTGGAGAACACCAGGTCATCGGCGATCCATCGGCCGCCAGGGTCATATCTCCAGATATCTGCTTACAGGTTCCACCGGCTGGGCAAACGCCGGCCGAACAGGTGTCGGTTGTGTTGCTGTAAACTCCGGGAGAATCACAAACCGGGATTGCTTCACATTTGTTGTATGGAGTGGACATCCATGTGAGGTCAGCACCGCAGGTGTGTATTGGCACGGCCGCGCATTTGTCTATCTCGGTTGAAAAAAGGATGATCTCGCCCATGTTGAAGTCAATGTCAGTCGGGCAGGTCGGCGCGGAAGTGCATTTGTTGATAAGGGGCTCGTAGACGTAGCCAGTCGTGCAATTATCACCTACGGTGGCTTCACACCGGTCGGCGGCCGGCACGAAAACGCCACCATTGCAGACAACCGGAGACGCACAGACCCCGGCAACCGGGTCAAGCGGGTAAGCTGCAGTGCAACCGGAAGTTGGTGCGACGGTACATTTATCCTGGGCCGTATCCAAAACGCCGGGTGTACAACTGGCTGCCGCCGTGCAACGCCCAAGGGCAGTATCAAGAGTCGTTCCCGGATCGGTGCAAGGGTTTGGAGTGACAAAGCATGTGTCGGTATTTGTGTCGAAGCTACCGCCGGTGCAGGTGGGGTTGACCTGGCACACGTTGTCAGTTGGAGTAGATCCGTCCGCACAAATAGAGTCAAAAACACAAGTAGTGCCGGAAAGAGTTCCGCCGGTTGGGCAAGTGGATGTGCCGGAAGTGGCGTTACCGCAAATTGCATAGGCGTTGTATCCGAGGACTCTTACCTTATTGTCCCATCCACAAGACCAAGGCCCGGCAGCATTAACTTCATGTCCGCAAGTATTATACTTTACAGATGTGCATCCAGCTGCCGCTAAAGCTGCCTCGCCACAAAACGAGCTTGGGTACCAATACGGAGAAAAATAATAATCTGGTCCTCTTTGACATTGGATTCCATATCCAACCCCGTTAAAAACATCCCAAGCGTTTGCAATCTGATAATTAAGCAATGTTCCAACGAAAGGTCCAACCGTAAAAGGTCCAAGCGGATTTGAATTCACCCAATTATATGTTTCAACAGTTGGCAAATTTACAACTTGAGAACCTACGTATCCCATTTCCAATACAGAATCCATTGTGCCAGTAAAATACAGAGGAAACGGCGTGTCGAACGCTGGCCCCTGTACAGCTGCATAATTGCTTGTGCTGGGCGGTGATTGAGATTCGCACTTCCCGGAAACCGGGCTGTATGATGCACCGGTTCCGCACTCCGGAGTTTTTTCGCACCGGGTTCTGACCTCTGCCCAGGTGTACCCGGCCGGGCAAACACTATCCGTATCGCTGATACATTTGTTGTATGTATTGTTATATGTAGTTCCGGTTGGGCATGTAGGCGCCTTCTCGCACAGCCCGCTGGTCGAGTTGAGAACAAACCCGTTGTCACAAGTTCCGGACTGTGACTTTTCGCATCTGTCCGCTGTCGGGTTGTATGTTCCACCTTCGGCACAAACAACAGCCATTGTGCATTTGTTTTCACCCTGGTTGAAGGTGTAACCGGCCGGGCAATCCTGAGAAATCAGGGTTTCACAGCGGTCTGTTATTGTATTGAAAACCCCACCGCCAGCGCAGGTCGGCGGCAAGACGCAACGATCAATCGAAGAATCCCATGTGTAGCTGGCCGGACATATGACAGACAAATGGTCTGCCTGGCACATGTCCCGCTCTGTGTTCAGAGTCGAGCCTGTGGGGCATTTTGCGGCTGCGTTGACAGGTTCGCAAGCGATTTTATCCAAGGGGCAAAACTTGCCGCTGTCAATTGTGGCCACGCATTCAGCCAGCATGAGTCCCGATTGATCTTTACAATAAAGTGCTCCGTTTTCTGTTCCCGGCAATGTTTCGTCAGGAATAGTCGTCGGCGGTGTAGTAGTTTTTACGCAATCCAAAATATTATTCGGCCACTCAACGACTCCCTTTAACTTCAAGGTGGTAGGGCCGTGGTCGCCTTCGTCTGACCATGCCCCGTATGCCTCGATTGTTACCCACGGCTCGCCGTAGCAGATCCGGTCGGGATTAACCTGTTTCTCAGCCAGCGTGCAATAATCATCCGGCTGGTCCATTGGGTAATTTGTGTAATTGCTTGTGCCGCTGGCCCACGAAAACCGGTCCGGAGTTAGCTGTATATCTGCCCCCTCCAGGCTCCAGACGCCAGTGTTTGCAAGATCCCGCAGACCAATCCAAGCCTTGTTTCCGGATGACGGAGCCGGTGCGGGGGTGAACAGATTGCCAAGTTTCGTTGCAATCTCCTCGTTTTGTCCTGCGTTGATGATCGTTGCCAGCCGCCCGCCAGACGCAACCGCGAGAGCCTGCGCGTCGTTCCACGAGAGAACGTTTTTTGTGACAGCATAAGTTGTCCGGCCGTCGACGGCTGAAAGTGTGAAACTCTCGAAATCGGCTGTATTGCACGTCGCCGCGAGTGCGATTGATGTGTCCATTATGCCGGTGAGTAAAAACCCGGCGAGCATTGCGACAGCTGCCACAAGCGGCCGGCAAGTGATGAAGCGGAACGCTGAATGTCTTTTTTGCATATCGTTTTTCCTCCTGGAGTTGGGCATATAATCAGTACAGCCCAGCACCGGAAAAATTAACCTCCCGCAAAAGAAAAAACGCGAACAAAAAAAGCCCCTGAACAGGGGCTTTGGAAACGGTATATATATTCTATTACTGCGTTGGCAAAACAGCTGAACAGATACTGTCGCGTTTGATGCTGCTGATCGCAGATAAGCCGCCCATTATTTCGCCGAAAGCTTTTTGGTCTGTACACGCGCACGCTTCGTCTATCGTTTCTCCTGTTTCTGTTGGGCACGTCGGGTTGCCGGCCTGATCCGCGAGACACGTCCGGAAATAGAATTTATATCCTGCCGCTGCCAACGATGAATTTGTTTTTACGTCCGTGGCCGGTGCCGTTGTTGATATCACAACCGCCGCCGCCGGCAACTTGACTTTGCAAATCTGCTCGCAGGGGAGATCGCCTGGCGGGGCTCCTATGATGTAGCTTTTTTCTACTCCGCCGTCAGTGTAAGTCATGGTGTCGCCGTTTAATGTTGCCGAGTTACGTGCTTCGGCAAACCTGCTTTTATCGAAGGTGTAGGCCGGCAGATTGTTAACACAAGAATACGTTCTGTCTTTCTGCCACCAGTCGCGACAGAACTGGGTCGCCCTGATCGGGCCATTGATAGTCTGACAATTTTGGGCCATCTGAAAGCCGGTCGGCATGAAATTAAAGACCGTGTCGCGGGTGTCCCATTTTTCATCCTTCAGCCGGCAGGCAGGATCTGTTTCGTAAATTGCACAGCCGTTTTGTTCTGAATGCACGAATTTTTGCGCTGAAAATGTGAATGTTGCCGATGTCGTGATCGTGAACGATTGCACGCCACCGCCCGAACATACAGTATTTGCCGTCATCGGGAATGCTCCGACACCCTTAAACCAGGTAATAGTGTTGTTCAAATTCGAGCATCCGGTGCCAACTAATTTATAGTTCATATCGATTTGCGTGAGTTCGAATCCGTTGGCGTAATCGGGAGAATCCGGAACGAAATTAACGGTCCCGAGGTCCCGACTTTGCTCTAAGTTGCCCTGGTATGAATATGTAGAAAGGTGCACTTTCAGGCCTGTTTCCCCAACTCTGTCATAAGTCAGGTATATATAGTGGTCGCTCGAGGTGGCTTCCACTATGTCGTCTGTTTTGTAAATGCGGTTTTCAATATCGATCGATGTATTTTTTGTCATTGTGCATGATTTTAGTGACACGCCCGGCTGATTGTCGGCAACGCCCTTAACGATACTATACATAGAGTTTGGGCTTGCTTTTTGTGCGTCAATCTCGCCCTGTCCGATGCCGTCCAGCGGCCCGATGTCCTGGTAGTAGCCCTGTATATCGCCTGGGGCCTGGGCTGAATAGATCACCGGGTTTTGCGCCGGTGCGGCCGGGACTGCAGCCGGTTTTGTGGTTTTTACGCCGTTATACGATATCGTCCCTGAAGATGCCGATGCGCTGCTGAATGCAAAATCCGTATGTTTTTCGAGAAATGCAGTTAAGACTCCGCCGCCGAAGTCACTTACAAGAGAATCCAGGTTCAAAATTATGCTGTTTGTAAAAGTCGAACAGTGATTATTGAAACAGTAGCAGTTTGTCAATCCGTTGATCGTGGGCTGTTGTGCCGCTGCTATAGCTCCGGACGTATTATCGACCGCCCATTTTTCAAAATTGCAGTTACTGTATGTCCCAGGTGTGCAAGCAACATATCCATTCGCACACACACCAGAGATTAATTTTCCAGCATCCGCCGCCGCAGGAAAATTGGAGATTGTCTCGATGGTTCCGTCGCCGTCTAGGTCCTGCTCGACAACAACTTTTAGAATATCCCCGCTGGCAAAATTGGGAATTGCGGTCACTTTCAGCGCCGTTTTTCCTGAGTTTTGCATGCCGCCAATTGTGAAAGATCTCTCGCCGTCCAGGGACTTCAGTTCTCCGCCCGAAATCAGCGGGTTATTGTTGATGTTCGTTCCTGCTGCAGGCGCAATATACTGATTATAGCTGCCCGTAGCCGATGCCCTTGCGTCGGTTTTGTCGTCTGCGTGAGCTGCGATTGTGCTCGACAATAACAGCATGCAAAACAGATATTTAAGCATAATATCCTCCAGTATTTTTTTTAGTGAAAGATCCGTTGAATGAACGGAAAAACAGAGACAGCGACGACTACCACAACCGCCGGGATGCCGACGCAGAGAGTTGGTGCAAGGTAGGTAAAAGCTGCAGCCCGGCCAAGTTCGCCCCAAGATTTGCACGGTTCCTGGTTGAACTTACGGTAGCCCAGGGTGTACGAAAGGCCCTCGATTGTGCGTTGTTGATATGATTTTCCCATGACGAATTTTCTCCTTTTTTGGTTAAGGTGCGTTGTCGACCGCTGCCCTGAGTTCGTTGATGTGCGCGGCTTTGATTTTTGTTATGCCTGTTGTGATAGAAGCATCTGAAAAAACCGGGGCGGCAGTGCCGCAAGTTGTGTACACTTCGGCAATTGCTGTCCGAAGTTCGTCGATATGAACTTTTTTCACTCTTGTTATTCCAATTTTCAATATTGGATCTGTCCATGAGAAGTTTGCCAACCCGGCGTCTGCCCGCATTAAATCAATATTTATCCGAAGTTCCGTTATGTGTGCCGCCCGGAATTTCGATGATCCTGCCGTAATCGTAGCGTCTGTGTATGCAGTAAAATAACCGGCCGGATATCGCGGAGAATTACAAAAACCTGGCTCGATCAATGTTGATCGCCAAGTTTCGGGATTTGTGAAATTGCCGTCATCTGGTTGCGGCACGCCGGAACAGTTGATCCAGCCCAAAAATGCTGTCGTCTCATTCCAGCCGGTATGATCGAGGGAGCACGCTCCAGCTGGGCTTTCGTACACAATCCCGATTAAAATAGGTGTTGCTCCCCATCCGCACTCTGACCATGAATCTACGCGCCAATCTGTTACACATTGCGCTGGGGCAGCTGTTGCCGGAGAAGATGCAAACAGGCTTGTGATCAGTATTGCTATTGTTATGATGATTTTTTTCATGGCTGTAAGACTCCTTTTTTTGCTCTTGATATGAGTACAGACCAGCCCGCCGAAAATTAACCTCGCGACAAAAATATTTTCACAAACAAAAAGAGCCCCTATGGAAAGGGGCTCTTGATCTGCTGTTCTGTCGCGCTGAATCAGCGCGGTTTTGGCGTTGGCGCTGGTGCAGGTGTTGCGGTTTTTGCCCTCGCCGTCTGCTGATGCTGCTGTACCGACCGCCCTGGGCGCGGGCCGCCCGGTATTACCTGCGGAATAAGAGTCGGTGCGGGTGCCTGCTGTTGCTGCGGTGGCCTGCGAGTTGCTGCGGCTGGGGTGATAGCTGCTGCCTGCTGTTGTGGCTGTGGCTGTGGCTGTCCTGCTGGTGCTGGTGTCAGGCTGTCATTCTGAACAGGTGCTGCAGTCTGTTGTGCCTGATCCTGAGGCTTGGCAGGTGCTTCCGGCTTTACCTCGGACTTCGGAGCTTCGGGA
>Ga0209212_1001331_pt1 | contig 41145 bp, 35 predicted proteins | sample RifGroC2_FD_183996 | JGI IMG/M metagenome (GOLD analysis project Ga0209212, IMG submission 183996) | Groundwater microbial communities from Rifle, Colorado, USA - Groundwater C2 (SPAdes) (version 2) | ecosystem: Environmental > Aquatic > Deep subsurface > Groundwater | place: Rifle, Colorado... | reverse complement strand
GAATATTACGAGGCGACCAGGAGGGCCGCTGAAGAAAAAAACTCCTAGCCTTCGCCCGCCGCGTCTTAAAATCCGGCGGCGCGAAGGGGGAAAGAAAGCCCACCTGTGAGGAATGCAAGGCGCTTTTTGACTCCGGAGCAAAGAAAGAATATCCCTGCGCGGATTGCCCGGGTCCGCTCGACTTATCGAGTGGCGAGGCTTGGGAGATATTTTGCCGGGCTGCCGCCCGAACACGATCACGAGCCACGAGCACGAGTCCCGAGCGAGATTATTTCGAGCTCGACTGGCAGCTCGTCCGGCTCTTGCTCGACGTGAGAAACGTGGACGCGGCTGATGATGTGGTGGAAAAACTGGTTGAACTTTTAAAGGGATTGAACTCTTAAACTTTTGAACCTTGTGATGAGCGCAGTCGAACCATTGAACTGAGAGAGAAAAGAGAGAGATGGCTGACCTGACTTTTACCATCGAATTTTCTTCCAACGGCGAGCCGGTACTGAAGAACATCACGCGCCGTGCCCAAGAGGCCGGTGCCGGAGTCCAGGCGGCGATGCAAAAGGCCGCGCCCGCATTTCATGAAACTGCAAAGGCCAGCGACCATCTAACGATGAGTTTTTCGGGCATGCACGGCCCGGCTATGGCGTTGAGGCAAGGATTGGCCGAAGTGGTAACTCAACTTGGCCTTACAGGTCCGGCAGCGTCCGTGGCGGCCTTTGGCATCTATAATCTCACTTCGGGCTTTTCCCTCATGCTGGGCGCAGGTTTGGGGGCTGCAGCCGGCCTCGGCACAACAATCTCTACCCTCAAAGAGGTCTGGCAGAGTTATAAGAACATAGAGAGTTCTTATGATCCTAAAAAACTCCCCGAGACGACTCAACGCATTGCCGATCTACAAAAGCACATAGGTGAGGTGTCTGAAAAGTTTGGAGCATTCTGGCACCCTATTGACGCGCTGACAAAATCCTTCAGCGACAGATATGGGTTAAATTTGCAAATCAGCGCAGAAAAGGAACTCGCAGAAATCCAAAAAGGCCGACTCAGAGCTACGGATGAATTGACAACGGATCTCAATCGCAAAATCCAGAATCAGGCCAATCTCATTGGCAAGACGCTGCCGCAGGCAATAGAGTTAGAAGCTAATCAAGCAAAAAAAAACCTCACAGATCAAAATAAACAATGGAGGCTCTCCACAGATCAGTTGCATAGTCTATTTGAGACAGTCGATAGGTTTAAAGGGCAAAAGCTCTCCGAAGAGCTGCGCAAGACGACGATAGAGATAACCAATCAGGTCGCCGCGAGTAACTTTCACATAATGTCCTTAATGTCGGTCGGCGAGCAATCCATCCACGTCGCAACCGCACAAAAGTTACAGGCATTCTCAACGAGTGAGTTGGCGCGGGCTTATCCGGCATTGGCGCGGGAGATAGAAGCCTCGATCAGACAATCTGATGTTTTCGAGAGTGCGATCCTGAGGGTAAAAACAGGGGCACGGGGGCTCACGGAGTTTACAAAACAATTCGGAGTGGCCATCCCAGGCGATTCGACCGAAACCGGCATTGAACTTGCTAAAACGTTTGTGGGCGGCTTCCGTGCCCTTCTTCAGCAAAAGGCGCCGCAGGAGGATATCAGCAAGGCTTTTACTTCTTTTGCCCAGCAGGCGCTAGCAGCTGGCGTGACGAATATTACTGAGCTTCTCCAGGCAAGCAGCCTCAGTACCAAGGAGGTCACCGGATTGCTCGCGGACTTGCGACAATTTACCATAGGCACTGAGCAGATCCAGCAGGCGACTCAGATCCCGCTCGGTTTCGGCAAATGGGCCGAGGAGGTGCAGACTTTCAATAAAGAGATTAAGGGGACAGCTTTGGCGGACGCCATAGAAAAAAGCTCCCAGCTTAACAAAACGTGGCAGGATAATATCACGGCCCTGGAGAAAGCGCGGGCAATGACTGGCTCGGTTTTCGAGGAGATGAGCCAACAAGTCCAGGCCTTAAAAAATGAGGTAGTAAAATCCACTGCTATGACCATCGATGTAGATAGCGCGATCGCGGGAGTGGATCGGCTAAAGCAGTTGATAGATAGCATTCCTAGCGAGATTCACAAACAGCTTGTCTATGACGTCTATTACGCCATGTCCCCCCAGCGGCCGTTCTCCGAGTTTCTCCCCGCGATGCGCGGCAAATTTATGGATCTGGACTCGATGGTCAGGGAGCTCACGCCGGAGATCGCCTTCAACGTTCCCAACCTGGCCTCCCAGCTCCGGGAGATAGCGGGCTTGCGAAACACGATCGCTGATCTTCAGCACAGGGCCAGCAACCCGTTCGAAGGCGGCACTTTAAATCCGGAATTTTCCCGCTATGCGGCGCGCTTCGCCGGATCTCAAATCCCAGCTATCCGAGAACAACTCTCTATAAAAGAGTTCGATCTATCGAGCGCTATTTTTCAGGCGAGCCAGCGCGGCTTAGCAGGCGGAGGCGGCGGCGGAGGAGGCGGGCCGGTGTATATCACGCTGGACTTTCGCGGGGCGCATATCTCTCAGGAGCTGCTTGATCGGCAGCTTGTGCCGAAATTTGAGCAATCGGTGAGGATGGCGACGGGGAAAGAGCCGACGTGGGAAGTTATGAACTGATGGTTCGACTGCGCTCACCACAGGGGAGGAACCGATGGATATAAAGCAAATAGAGACGATGGTCAAGCGCGACATGAGGCACGCGGCCGAGATGCTGGTCCAGGCGTCCGAAGAGACGGACACCCTCGAGGAGATGAATCTCGTGATCCAGAGCGTGCGCCAGATAATCCAGCACGATGCCGCGCTGATAGGCATGGCGATGCAGGAGCGGGACAAGGCAAGTGGCGCTTGAAAAATACGAATTCCCCGCGACCGGCGCGGTCACGGCCTCCTGGCTGCCGACCGCCAACGGCACCTATGAGGGCTGGCGCGAGGGCTACGACGAGGGCATGAGAATCAGGCAAACTTCCGGCAAGAGCCGCAAGCTGTACGAAAGCGGTATCCGGTTTCAAATTCTGAAAAGATTTTATCAAGCGCGATCTCTGACCGAGTGGAATTCCTACGTCTCTTTTAGAAACACTGTGGCCGGGCAGAAATTTAAATTTACCGACGATGGTGGAGCGGCGCATACTGTCACTTTTGAGATTTTTTTCAGGGATCCTCAGCTCGAAGGGTTAGATTTGCGCGGCTTCGAGGTCGTGATGCGCGAGGAGTTTTAGTGGGCGGCCGGAGCGTAGCCGTGGCGTTCGCGACGGAGATGGACCTGGACTATTCCAGGCCCTTTAATACAGCCCTCTTTCATTTTGGCGGGACCGTGGGAGATATCTATATAGCCGATAGGGACATCACGATCGGCGGCAACGCGCACACCGCCTGCGTCGAGCAATGGGGGGAGTGGCAGTCGGCAGTAGCGGTGCGCGATGGGAGTTTCCCGGTGCGCTCGCTCTCGCTTGCGATCAATAATTTCCCCCTCTTCGGCTCGCCCTTAAAGCGCTTCACCGATCTGTGGCTCGGCCTCGCTGTGGAGGCGGTGGAAGTGAGCGTCTATCAGAATTTCAAGCAGGTCGGCACCGGGACGATCCTCCAGGAGTTGCTCGGCGACTTTGTCATGCGTCCAGGCTCGGAGAACGAGGAGCGCGCCTACACGCCTTACGTCTGCTCGTTGGATCTCGCCGGGATCAGCGAAAAATATATCGATGCGAAGAAGCAACTCTCCTGGATTATCAGCCAGGCGGATTTTCCCCTGGCGGACCCGGACGACGTAGGCAAGCGGGCCAACTTAATCGTTGGTTATCCGAAAACCATGCGCTGTCACTGGATCAAGGCCGGATTGCAATTCCCGCTGCAAGAGGACATGAGCGTCGTCTCCGGCTACGTGGCTATTCCCCAGGACGCCTTCGATCTCATCACCGCGCCGATCACCATCCAGATCGGGGATGAGCAGATCACCGCCGCCTCGAAGACAACGGACCCCACGCCCAGGCTTACCGCTCTGACCCGCCAGGTAGGCGGCAGTCCGCTCCAGAAACATAATAAGGACGACACGATCGTCCAGGTCCTGACCGAGTACACCGCGCTCGCCAACGGTCGCAAGGCGAAGTCGATCAGCAACGTCAAAGTCTGGCGCCACGGCATCGGCTATCCACTGACCGGCTGGACCACCGAGCTGGCCAATACCGCGCTCAAGCCCGGCGAGACCATCGCGATCATCAAGATCCCCACGCCGCCGGTCATCAAAGAGCTGCCGGTAGTGGAGCTGACAGATTCGCAGGCGATCCAGGACACAACAGTTATAAACGATGGCATCACGATAGATCGCACGGGCGCGCTCACAGACACCATCTCGGTGATCGACAACATAGGCGTGGTCAAGGTCGGCGCGGTCACGGAAAACATCGGAATCAGTCAGGCGAACACGGAGAGCAAATGGGATCAACAGGGGAGCAACCAACAGGTGTCCTTCCCGGCGATGAATAATCTGTCTTCTTTTGGAGGGTCCCAGTCCGTAGGGATAGGATTGCCGGCTCAGGAAAAAACGAAATCTTCCGGCTCTTTTGTTTTTACTTTTTCTTTTAAGGCCCTCTCCTATCCTTCCGAGTGGGCCGGCATAAATATAAAATTGGGATCGCTGGTGCTCTTTTCGGGAGGCGTTAAAGTGGCGACCGATCCGGTGGTGCTGGTGACTAACAATTACAATTTGACTTTGCAGCGCGTGAACGAGAGCAGCACTACCCGAAACGTTTCCGAGGCCGCCATCGAAATCACGTCTCTAACGGTAAAATATGCTATTAGCACCGCGGCGATAAAGACCGGCACGGTCCAGGACGGCGCTTCTCCGGCCAAGACCGGCAGCGCGGCCAAGGGCGGCGGCGTCTCGGAAAATATCGTGCCGATACGGTCAGGCGCGGTTACTCAATCGGGCGCAGTCTCTCTCACCGGCGCGACCACGCTATCGAGCACGACCACGGCGGAGGTAGTGTTGGGGGAATATATCACCTGTGACATCGAGGGCGAGCCGGACGACGGAGCGGGCCTCTACACCGGCACGCCAAACGCCCTGATAGAAAAGCCTGCCGACGTTGTCCATTATCTTCTGCGCGCCTGCGTGGGCGTGCCCGTAAGCCGGCTCGATACTGCCTCTATGGTCACTGCGCGAAATGACTCTCCGGCCTCGTATAAGTTCGCCGCGAACCTGGCCGAGAGGGAGTCGGCAAAAGACGCCTTGCTCGGCCTCGGCATGCAGGGGCGTCTCCAGATCGACTGCCCCGTGGACAAATTTCGCGCGCGCTTTAAAAAGTCGGTCTATCCGGCGGCGGCAAAGACTTTGACCGAGGAGAATATCCTCTCCTCTGATAGCGGCGAGACCACGCTGAAAATCCAGCGCTCGGCCTATAAAGATCTCATCAACTTGATCGTCCTCTACTTCGACCGTGATTGGACCGTGGTTAAAGACCTCAATGCCTTTTCCAAAGTCTATTCGAAAAAGGACACCGCCTCGATAGCGGACTATGGTGAGCGGCGCGACGATTTACGCTTTCTCTACGACTACATCGCCGCCGACAACGAGGCGATGGCCCAGGACATAGGGGACTTCCGCCTCGACGAGCTTAAAAAGATCCGACGCATCATCCACGGCGACTATGACCTCGGCCAGTTCGACCTTCTGGAGGGCGATATCGTCGCGCTCTCCTTTAAGAGCGCGATCTTCGACCCGGTGGCTTTTTTCGGTCCCGGCACGCCCACGATCAAGTTCGGTCCCGGCCAGTACAAATTCAGCTCGGGCAAGGTGACGGAATATTTCGACGGGTTGAATGGAGAGAATAAATTTTTGGTTGAAGAGGTTCGCCACATCGGCGGCTACGACACGCAGATGGCGTTGGTCTTAAGGGAGGTAACATGAAAAACGGAAAATGGCTCAGGGCTTTTGCCGCTCTACTTCTCTACTGCTCCTTTGCTCTATTGTCCGCGCCCTCGGCGCCGGCCGCCACCGGCTGCACCTATCCAACGACGCTCGACACCTTCGCCGACGTGACTCAGGATCAGGATCTCACGGCCGCAATGTATAATAAGCTCCAATGCGCGATTGAAAAGGCCGAGGCGGAGCTGGGCACGCTGCCCAAAGGCAGCTATGCCACGGTCAAGGCCCGTCTCGACGATGCCGTCTATCTGGTCGGCAACCAGACCGTCGCCGGCGTCAAAACCTTTTCCGACGTGCTCACCTCCGCCCTCGGCGCGATCACTGCCGACAAGCAAAACCTTTCCGCCACGGCCACCTGGAACGCCGCCGGCGTCGCCTTCACAGCCATAAAACTCAACATCACAAACACCGCCTCTGACGCCGGCTCCACTCTGATAGCTCTCCAGGTCGATAGCGTAAATAAATTCAGAGTCAATAGGAGCGGGATCATCAGCAATGGCGAGTGGCAGGCGACGAGCATCGCCACCACCTTCACGGATGCCAAGCTTAAAACTCTTACCGGGACAGCGAGCCGTGTAACCATCGCCGGCACAGCGACCGATCCGACCGTAGATATTCACACCTCTTACGTCGGTCAGTCTTCGATCACCACGCTCGGCACGATCGGGACCGGGACCTGGCAGGGCACGAGCATCGCCACTACCTTCACGGACGCAAAACTAAAAACTCTCACCGGAACAGCGAGCCGGGTTACCATCGGCGGCACAGCGACCGATCCGACCGTGGATATTCACGCCTCCTACGTCGGTCAGTCTTCGATCACCACACTCGGCACGATCGGCGCGGGCGTCTGGCAAGGCACGGCGATCGCCGCCGCCTACGGCGGTATGGGTTTTACCTCCTACACCTCCGGGGACATGTTTTACGCGAGCGGCGCCACCGCGATCTCGAAGCTCGCCGCCAACGCGACCGCCACCAAAAAGTTTTTGACCATGACCTCCTCAGTGCCCGCCTACAGCCTGATCGATAGCTTCGCGCTCTTCGATACCGGCTTGTGCACCGACGGCCAGATCGCAAAAAAAGTCACCGGCGCTTGGGCCTGCGCCACCGACGCCACTGCCGGGTCGCCGTCTCTCGACACCGTGGCGGATCCGGCGGCGAGCAAGACATTTTTAATGACGAGCGCGCTTCTTGGTTTGACCTGGGGATCTTCCACGCCGGTCTCTAGTAGCCTTTTTACCGTGATTGATGGAGCTTCGAACACTGGCACGGGCTATCTCTTCGACGTCCACACATCCACCGGCAGCGCACTAAAGCCGCTACGCGTCACCGTTGCCGGCACAGCTAACGGCGTCGAGATGAGCACAGCGGGAGCGCTCGCCGCGATCGGCACCGGCACGATCACGGCCAACCGGACTTCATGCAGCGGAACTCAGTATCTACGATTTGACGGCACTTGCGCTTCCACGGCCGTGGGAGTGTGGAGCGATCTCGGTAGTCCTACCGGCAACCTCGCCCTTACGATGGGCGCGTTTACTTCCACGTTCACTTATAACGATGTCACCAGCACGGTCAACCTCGCCAAGTGGATCGATACCGCGTCGAACACCGGCACCGGCTACCTCGCCACCTTCGAGACCGCCTCCGGCTCGACTCTGAAGCCATTGAGAGTCAGCTATAGGGGCGCGGACAGTCTCACCGTAGTCGCCGGCAACGTCGGCGTCGGGACCGCCAGCGCCAACGCAACTCAAGAGATCCTAAAAAGCCAATCCGGCTTTAGCTCCACCAGCCACCTCCTGCTCTACAATAGCAACGAGACCAACGCGGATTACGTTGGCGTCTTGTACGGCACTCGAAGCATCTCGGGAAATCGCGGCAAAGGTTGGCTTGGCATGGTGCGGACCGGTGATAACGGCGTAGGCGATTTTGTTTGGCTCCTCGACGCCGCCTTAGATGACGCCGGCATAGCCACCACAGACGAAGTGATGCGGCTCACGAGCGCCGGAAGACTTGGGCTTGGAGTAGCGGCCCCCGCCACCAGGATGGAGATCAGAAATCCGGTCGCGACTAACTTGATAGCGACAGCGTCGACTGCTCTCTATATCAGCAGAGCGGCGAGCACGAATGTCATGGGAATAACATTCGATGCTGCCGTGAACGCACGCGCGATTATCGGAGTGCCGGCTTCCACCGACGATTTAACTGTTGGGTTTTCCGACGGAACCACCTATACCGAGAGGGTCAGGTTTCAAAGAACCACCGGCAACGTCGGCATCGGGACGACGAGTCCGAACGAGGGCCTGGAAATGGGCGCGACTCTCAATGTGCGCATCCCAAATATCAAATCTACGACCGGCACACGCTACGTTTGCGTAAACACCGACGGGACTCTGGTATCGTCGGCCTCGGTGTGTTCCGGGACATAAGGAGGGGAAAAATGAAGACTTTGCGAATCTCACTGTTGGTTTTACTGGTCATGATCGGCACAGTGTATCTGGGCGCGGCCCAAAATATTTTAACCAGCCCCATCGTCAAGACCGCGACGAAATATAGGATCACCTACGTCGGCGTTTCCTTGCTCGGCAAAGTGGCCACCGTCGATGTCGAGTTTCTCGACGCCGACGGCGCTATCATCGAGAAGAAGTCGCTGATCTTTCAAGGCCCCGATTATCCGCAATCGGCGGCGACGAACCTTGAGAACGCCGTGAAAAAGGCCCTGACCTCGAAAGGAGTGGTGAATTAAAATGAGATTTTTTCTTGGCGCTTTATTACTTGGCCTGCTGGTTTGTTTTTTCAACTCACATCCGGCCGCCGCCGGCGAGATCGATGATTTCAAAAAAGACCTCGCCATAGTCCAGGCGCAGATGGCCGCCGAGTCCGCCCGGGCGGACGCCGCAGCCTCTGAGATCGGCCGCATCCGGGCCGTCTTTCCCCAGCTCCAGGCGCGCGAAAAAGATCTGGTCGAGAAGATCCAGGCCCTGGAGAAAAAAACGCAGGGGAAAAGCGGTGGATGAGCAGAGCAGAGCAGAGCAGAGCAGAGCAGAGCAGAGCAGAGCAGAGCAGAGCAGAGACTTCGCTCGCCCCTACAACGTCCGGGCGGTAAGTTTAGACAGGCGAAATTGCTCGTTGGTCTGATAGCCAAGGCTCCACATGTTTGCTATGTAGAGCCATTTTGCGGGGCGGCTCATGTGCTTTTTGCTAGGCCGCGCTCTAAAATTGAGGTCTTAAATGACCTCGATGGCGAGCTGGTGAATTTCTTCCGCTGTGCTCAAACCGTTCCTGAGGCCGTGGCCCGCGCCGTGGCCGCATTGCCACACTCGAGGAAACTGTACGGCTTGCTGAAGCAATGCGAGCCGGATCTCCTCGACCCAATTCAACGTGCCGCCCGCTTTGTTTACCTCGTCCACCGCAGCTTCGGCGGCTTGCCCAATAAAGGATTTGCATTCTGCCGCCAAGGCAACGCGGCCCGATCGGCGAACAGTATAGTTCAATCCGTTGCCGCCTGCGCCGCGCGCCTCGACCGCGTGATTTTAGAGTGTCTGGACTGGCGCGCGGTCTTGGAAAAGTACGATGCCCAGGCAACCCTTTTCTACCTCGATCCGCCCTACCTCGGCACCGACGCCGGCTACAAGCACGACCTGACCGAGCAAGACCATCGCGACCTGGCCCACGCGCTTAAGAGTCTGCGCGGCAAATGGCTTCTGACCATTGGCGATAGCCCCCTTATGCGCAAGCTGTACTATGGCTATCCCGTCCTCCGGATCTCCACAGCGCAGAGTCTTAAAAAGGATTTGCGCGGACGCTTCCGGCAGATCATTATCCGCAACTATTGACCGTCATTTCGATTGTGGATAACCCCTAGAATCAAACAAGACTTTACTGTATAAAAAATAATCGGCTCAAAAGTTATCACCTATTCGGCGCGATCTATTCACCTTTTGCAATACCGAGGGGAGCGCGAGTGAGGCTGCGGACGTCGGAGTAGGGAGGTTGGGATTAAGCACTGGCCCATCGGCCGCAGCCGAAGGCGCGTTTCCCGAGGCTCTTGACGATCTCCGTCGCTCTCACCTAGGCTATCGCATAACTATGCGCGCGAAATACGTGCACACCAATCTGATCGCCAAGGACTGGCGCCGGCTGGCGGATTTCTACCAGAAAGTCTTTGGCTGCGTCCCCGTCCCGCCCGAAAGGAATTTCTCGGGAAAAGAACTGGAAGCAGGTACAGGCATTCCTGGCGCGCGTCTTCAAGGGAGACATCTACGCCTGCCGGGGTACGATAAAGACGGCCCGACGCTGGAGATCTTCCAATACAGCCCGGAGGCGGAGCGATTGCCCACAGGAGTCAATCGCCCCGGTTACGGCCATATTGCCTTTTCTGTCGAGAACGTGGAGGCAGCGCGACGGGAGGTCTTGCAATCAGGCGGTCGTGCTGTCGGCGAGATCGTCACGCTGGAAGTGTTTGGCGGGGCGAAAGTAACCTGGTGTTATGTCACGGACCCGGAAGGCAACGTGATCGAGCTCCAATCCTGGTCGGGGCAGTAGCCTAGCTGGGTGCGCTCAGGATAGGTTAGACAAGTTACGCAAGTCCAACACGTAGCCCCGTACTGAATCGACACGGGTCGCCTTACGTTTAGACTCTGATAAGTAGTTTTAGATGGTCGTTCTTGTTATCCCAACTCAAGGTGACTTTGTCGAGTGGCTCGGACTGCCTTTGTGTCTCTGTCTCGAGTGTCACCCAGAAGCCATTGACAAATCGTAAGATTACATTTTCTAACTCGCTACTCCAGCGCGGGTGTATATGGATAGTCGTCCCACCGCGCATTCTAAGGTCAAAAATCTCCGATACGCCGGTGTCGGGGGCCACGGTGATTTCTCGGTCGACCCACTTTGCAAGCTCACGCACTTTACTTAGCCGGAACTCAATTAATCGCTGGAAGACCTCGCTAGAGGCCTGTTCCGTTACAGATCCACGCCTAACCCAGGCTGGCCCCCCAAAGTGAGGCGTCTCTCCGTCATACTCAATCTCGACTCGAACACAGATTTTGTTGTCGCTCTCGTATACACGTGCCCGCCACAATATCGGTGGATATATTTTGTCGCACGTTTCTCGCACCTGTTTTTGAATGTTGTCAGCGTTGTCAACACCCTGCACTGTACCGTCATTCCGTTCGCCTATGAGAATTACGGCGATATGTCCTGGCCGTACAGAATTGGCAAAGGCAACAAGCGTTTTGAGAAGATCCTTTAAATCTGACTGAACTTTGCGTTCGAGTAAAGTATCTTCCCAAGGTAGTTCGGCCATATCCAGCTCCCTTGTAATGGTCTAACAAGGCTGTAGAAAAAGCGGCAAAGAAAAGGGGACATTCAATTTTTCCTTCAGACTACACTCGCATCATACGAACTAATCCGATGTGCGGCACATAAAATCAGAATCTCCCCTTTTTCAATCCGCCGTCTGTCCGACGTCAAGTTAACCCATGCCAGAGTTCCTCTTGCGTGAACTCAAGGCCTCCGCCACTTGCTGGAAATTGTGCATGTACCATCCAGCGTTAACGTCTTCGCCTCGTTCCTTGCGCCTTTCTTGTACCAACGGTAGAAGCCAGTTCCACTCGCGCACAACGTTCTCACTAATGATTTCCGTCACAGGCTTAACGGCAGTGGTCGGACACTGTTGAATGACCCAGCACAAATTATTCATCCGAGCAAGGAATTGGCGGAGTAGCGGCCCGTCTTCCTTGGAGTTCCAGAGGTTGTCCAACAACTTGGCCTTAGCAACCTCCGTTGCATCTTTAGCTATTGCGATCTCTTCTATCTTCCATCTTATTTTTCGTATTTTTTCATCATTCCGAAATTCTTGGATCTGCCGATTAACTTCAAGCTCTAGTTGAAGGCTACGTGCCTCGGTTGCCCCCTTACGATCTTGCTGGAGTTGCTGCCAAGCTATAAGGCCTTCTATCCACAATACAAGGACCAACATGATCTCTGCCGCCAGGGTACCTGCACCGTTCGGGTACTTAAGGTACACGATAACTGGAATCACAACGATGATAAGTAGACCAAAAAGAAATCCCGACCACACAAGCTTGGACCCCATCATATAGACAACCTCTTCGAGTGTACTGACTAGGGTACCTTGGCTGCTAAATTCCCCAATGCTGGCGCGATTCTCTTCTGGTTACGAGGGCCTGTCAAGGCTTTTCGATAGCCTTCCTAAGTTGTGGGAGTATTCCAATAACAAGGTTTCAGGCCGCTCTTTTAGCCACCAGGGCCACGAAGACCTCGTAATCGAGGGCTTCGGCGATGCGGCGCAGCAGCGGGAGCGAGTGGCGGCCATAGCCAGCTTGCTCGATTGCAGAAATCGCTTGCTGGCTACAGCCGACCCTTGCGCGCAAGCTCCTTCTGAGTTAACCCTTTAACTTCTCTGAGCCACCGAATCTGGAAAGCGACTTCGACTTGCGCTCTTCTTTTGTCAAATGCAGCGGCAAAGGCAGGGTCCTTTCGCAATCGGCTCAAATGTCTCTGAGAATCATCCATTGGTATGCCTAAAAGCGGGCGTGACAGTTACTGGCATATTGACATAAAAGCATATTCATGTCAATTTTTCGGCAGGAGGCCGGATTATGGAAAGTCGAAGGACAACGATCGTTATAGAGAAAGAGCTGTATCGGCAGGCCAAGAGGGTCGCTGTCGAGCAGGATAAGACTCTTAAACAGGTTATGGAAGATGCCCTTCGGGCCTTCCTCCGGGGAGATCACCAGGGAAAGCGGAAAAATAGGAGCGACCGGTTTGGAGTCTATCCTGCAAAGACCCGTGGGAGCTTGAGACGCGAGGCGCTTTATAAGGATTTCCTGCGGTGATCCTTCTGGATACCAACATCCTGGTTTGCGCGGCGGCCTCGAAATCTCCTTGGCACGCGAAGGCAAAGGAGTTGCGCGACCAGGCGGCCGCCGGGGAGATTGAGGCCTGCGTGGCGGCTCAGGTCTTGGCTGAATTTTATGCCGTTGTTACAGATCCGCGCCGCCTGCAACCTGCCTTGACACCAAGCCAAGCTAGGGGGGAGGTCCAAAACTATCTCTCTTCTCGTTTGAGACTTATTTTGCCGAAGGAGACAACGCTAGCCCGTGTGCTGCATATGCTTGGCTCGCGCTCAATAAGAGGCGGCAAGATATTTGATCTCTTTCTGGCGGCGACAATGTTCGATAATGGGGTGCGAACCATCTATACAGAGAATGAGGGCGATTTTAAGGGCCTCCCTGGAATTGAGGTTATCAATCCCTTCTCGGCTGGATGAGACGGGGGCTTCCAGTTCGAGTCTATTCGGCAGCCGCTCACGCACCCATCGGGCCTAGCTTGTAGAACCTCTGGGCGTTGCGGTAGAGGACCGCTGCCTTGTCCGCCTCGGTAAGCTCAGGGTTCTCCCTCATTTCTCGGAGCTCCTTCTTGCAGAACTCGTTGTTCACCTCATGGGGAAAGTCGGAGGAATAAACGAAGGGCTCGTTGCCCACCCGCTTGATGGCGTAGGCGATGTCCGGCTCGTCGCCTTCACAGCCGACGAAGATGCGGCCCGCCTTGATGTGGCGCATGATATAATTGCTTACTCTTTCCTTTTTCCGGATCTTGAAGAACTCGCCTCTGAGATCATGCTGGACATGGGTTTCATAAGAGCGGTCAAATCTCTCCAGGCAAATTAACAGCCAGGCGACACCCCCCTCCATGAAGCCGAACCGGACATTGGGGAATCTGTCGCAGATGCCGTTAAAGATGATGCCGGCGAAAGAGATCATCTGGCCAAAGGGATGGCCCAGCGCGTGGACCGGCGCATAAGGACTCATATCATCTAAACCCAGGTTTTCATGCGCGCCTCCGTGGATGCCGATAGCGCAACCGAGTCGATTCGCCTCCTCATAGATGGGCCAGTAGCGTTTGTGGCCGAGATGGGATTGAAAGCCGGTCGAGGGGAGCATCGCGCCGCACATGCCAAGCTCTTTTACCGCGCGCCTCAACTCTTCGACCGCGGCCTCAGGCTCCTGAAGGGGGATCAGCGCCATTCCCCTAAAGCGGGGGTTTTTCTTGAGATAAGCCTGATGGAGCCAGTCGTTGTACGCGCGGGCGAGATCTATAGCCCAATCGCGGCTTACGACCTTGCCGAAGGAGAGGCCGCGCGTCGTATAGAGCACCGCCGCCTCAATGCCGACATCTTTTAGAAAATCCATCCAGCCGTCAGGCCCGACGTTGCTGAAGGCCTCAGGGGGAAAATCGTGCAGGTTCGCGGAGTGGAGGTGGTCGAGCGGCGGAAAGGGATCGAAAAAGGTGTGGGTGCCGTACTTGTCGCGGTACGGCCGCGGCATGAGTTCGGCAATCGCCTGCAGGTCCTCGACGACATGTCCGTCCCCGTCAATAACAGTGTTGTGGTTTGTGCGCTTCATGCGATACATCCTCCTTAATTACGATTTCAGCGCAGCTTCGATGGCGCGGACAACATAGACAGAGGCCAGATGGGAGCGGTATTCCTTGGAGCCGTTGATGTCTTCGATGATATCTTTGCCGGCGGTCACCTGGGCGGCAGCCTTTTCAATCAGGGCAGAATCGAGCTTTTGCCCTCTGAGCATCTTTTCGACATTCTCAGCGCGATAGGCGGTGTCCGAGATCCCCGTGACACCGATTCCGATCGCCTGACAGTTTCCCTGTGAATTCAATTCCAGCGAGACCGCAACTCCCACCACCGCAAAGCCGGAGGTCCTCTGCGCGGCCTTGAGATAGGCGCTCCTGGATTCCTTTAGAACCGGGACTCTGACCGCGGTCAGAATCTCATCAGGCTCGAGCGCGCTGGTCAGCAGGCCGAGAAAAAAATCCTCCGCCTTGATCCATCTCTCTCCCTTTGGACCCAGCGCTTTGATCTCGGCTTCCAAGGCCAGAATCGTGGCCGGCATGTCGCCCGCAGGGTCCGCGTGCGCCAGACTGCCGCCGAGCGTTCCCTGGTTGCGCACCTGAACATCCCCGATGGTGGCGGCGGTCTGAGGGAGAAGGGGGCAGCCGCTGCGCAGGAGCTGAGATTCTTCGATCCGGCTGTAAGTGGTCATGGCGCCGATAACGATGTGATTTTTCTCCTCGCGGATATGGCTCAGATCGGGAATGCGGCAGAGATCGACGATGCAACTGGGCTTCGAGAGCCTGAGCTTCATCAGCGGAACCAGACTCTGTCCGCCGGCGAGAATCTTGACGTCCTCCCGGGAAGAAAGCAGATCGATCGCTTCTTGCAGAGACGCCGGGGAAAAATATTCGAAGGAAGCTGGAATCATCCTTGATCCTTCAGTCTTCCGCTTTCCTGGATCAGTTTCCAGACGGCCTCAGGTGAGAGCGGAAGCTCTCTCACTCTGACGCCGAGATGCTTCAAGGCATCCTCGACGGCGCTGGCAATGGCCGCGGGGGAGGGGATTGCGGCTCCCTCTCCGGCCGCTTTTTGGCCCAGAGTCGTAAAGGGGGAAGGCGAGGGGCGATGCTCGATCTCAATTTTTGGCGTCTCCACCGTGGACGATTTGCCGTAATCCGTGAGCGTGAGCGTGAGGAGCTGGCCGTCGGAATTGTAAACGAATCCCTCGCCGAGAGCGACGGATATGCCGTGTGCCGCGGAGCCATAGATCTGCCCATTGACGACATCGGGGTTGATAACCGTGCCGTTGTCCCCGACGACAAGGTACCTGAGTACGTGCACCTTGCCTGTTTGCCTGTCTACCTCTACGACGGCCACGTGAGCGCCGGCGGAAAAAGTGAATTGTGCGCGAACCAATCCTCCAGGTCCGGGGACAAGATTGGGCTCGCCGTGGGGGAAAGTGTAATAAAAGGTGGTCTGCAGGCCGGCCTCGAATCCTTTGGGCATCAGCGCCTGGTTGCCATAGGCGATCCGCCCCAGTTCGGCAAAGGTGACCTTTTTGAGCGGGGAGCCGGCTGCCTGAATAACGCCGCCGCTCATCGTGAGCTCGTCGGGCCTGGCATTGAGCACGTGGGCTGCGAGAACGAGCATTTTCTCCTTCAGCCTCGAGGCTGCGCCGTGTACGGCGCCGATGTCGTAGAGGTGAAAGTTGTTGCCGCTGTTGGCCGCGGCGACACCCCACGGCGCCAGATCGCTGTCGAACGGGGTGCTGGTGCTGATCTGCTCCGGGTCGATACCCAGGATATCCGCCGCCACCTGTGCCGTCGTGGTCTCGTGGGACTGCCCGCAGTTGGGCGAGCCGAGAAATAGCGTCACCGTGCCGTTCTTCTCCAGCTTGACGGTAGCGCCGTTGACCCCGCCGGAACCGGGCGTTTCCTTCATCTCGGGGAAGATAGCCATATCTCTGGCGGCGTTTCGGCCGCCGGGCTCTACGCCGATGACCACCCCGATCCCCAAAAGCCGCCCGCGTTCGCGCTCGCGACTTTGCTCTTCCTTAAGTTTCTCGTATTCGATCCTTTCCAGAGCGCGCTTCAGCAACCCGGGATAATCGCCGCTGTCGTAGATGTTCCCGCTGGGCGTCGTAAAGGGCATCTCCTGGGGCTGGATGAGATTTACCAGGCGGACTTCGATCGGGCTCAAATCGAGTTCCTCCGCAATGCGGTCCATCATCCGCTCCCAGATGAAGCACATGGCCGGTTTGCCGATGCCCCGGTTGGGGACGACCGGGCACTTGTTGGTCACAACGGAATGGCCTTCCAGAAAGATGTTTTTAACCTTGTAGGTGTTCGAGAGGTTGTTTAGCTTGTTGGTGAAGTGAATCGTCAGCGTGCTGACGGATCCCCCGACATCGTCGATCTCTTTGAATTTCAATCCCAGGACCGTCCCGTCTTTTTTGACTGCGGCCTCGACGTCGAACTCCTGGGCGCAGGAATGGCCGGCCGCCATCATGTGCTCGCTGCGATCCTCTATCCACTTTACCGGTCGGCCGCTCTTCATCGCCAGAAGGCTGATAATGACAACGTATTTGCGTATCAGATGGATCTTCTGGCCAAAGCCGCCGCCGATGTCGGGAATAATGACCCGTATGTCCTCCAGGCCGAACGCCTCGCGCAGCGCATCGTAGATCACTTCCGGCACCTGGGCATTCACCCAGACGGTGAGCTTCTTGCTGGCTCCATCGAACGAGGCTATGCAGGCAAAAGGCTCCAGGGGCGTTGAGCTGTAACGGTGGATCTTAAGTTTTTCTTTAACTATTTTGTCCGCCTGTTTGAACGCCGTCGGAACATCGCCGTAGTGCAGGGAACCCTTCCAGGCGAGGTTCGACTCCAGCTCTTCGAACAGCAGCGCCGCTGCGGGACGGATCGCTTCGGCCGTGTCGACCACGGCAGGGAGGGGATCATACTCTACGGAGATCAGTTCCATCGCGTCCTCGGCCTGGCCCCGCTTCCGGGCGGCCACGGCCGCAACGGGCTCCCCCATGTAGCGGACTTTCTCCATGGCGGTCGCGTATTCGGGGATCGGCCGCTTGAGTCCGGCGGCGTAGCGGCCCGGTTTGAAGGGGTTGCTTTTTCGCTTGATCTCCTCGGGCGTGATGACGGCTAAAACCCCCGGCGCCGCCTCGGCCTCTTTGGAATCCACGCTGACAAGCCGCGCGTGCGCGTGGGGACTGCGCAGAACTACCGCATGCAACATGCCCGGGAGGATCATGTCGTCGATGAAATGGCCTCTTCCAGTGACATGTCTTGGCCCCTCCTTACTGCGCGTTGTCTTTCCTACGTATTTCGTGTCAGCCATCTTTAACCATCGAGGATTGAAGATTGAGGATCGATGATCGATCTTCTATCCTCTATCCTCGGCTTTGCTCTTTCGTAAATACATTGCCGCTTCTTTTACCGCCTCGACGATCTGCATGTAGCCCGTGCACATACAGAGATTGCCCTCGAGGCCCTTACGGATATCCTCTTCAGTCGGATCCGGGTTTTTCATGAGAAGGTAGTGCGCAGCGAGGATCATGCCCGGCGTGCAGTAGCCGCACTGCAGTCCGTAGCATTGGACAAAGGCCTCTTGAATCGGATGGAGCGCGCCGTTCGTCGCCAATCCCTCAATGGTCAGGATCTCTTTTCCATCCGCCTGCGGGGCGAAAAGGAGACATGACTTGACCAGCCTGCCGTTGAGGAGGATGGAACAGGCGCCGCATTCCCCGATCACGCATCCGACATGGGTGCCCATCAGGCCGATATTCTCTCGGAGAAAATGGGCAAGCAGCAAACGGGGCTCAACGTCTTCCGTGTACGTTCTCCCGTTTATTGTGACCTGGATAGTTTTTTTCACGGTGGTTTGATTGTTTTTTGCGAGTGATGCTATGGAAAAAGAGGTCCGTTGTCAAGCAACCGTAGCAGGGAGAGCGGACCGAGAGAGAAGCAGCGGCGGTTGCGACTGGCAATGGTAAATAAATTGCGCTATAAGAGGCAGCTACAGGAAAAATGCAGACAGTAAAATGGCACAACAAGAAGTTTAGGGCGCTCGTCTTTCAGAAAATCTACGCGCGCTGATAAGGCGCAATAAAAACAGTTAAAGTAGGACTGGAGAATATTAATGAAAACGGCGGCTGAGTTGGTAATTCAGGTGCTTGCGGATGCCGGGGTGAAGCGGGTTTTCGGGATCAGCGGCGACTCCGTGCTGGCGCTGATCGATGCCATCGAACGGACTCCCGGGATCGACTACATGACGGTATTCCATGAACAGGTAGGCACATCTATGGCTGATGGCTATGCGCGGGTGACCGGCAACCCCGGAGTGGTAATGGCCCATATGGGACCCGGGGTGTGCAACCTGGTTATCGGTTTGGCTTCGGCATACCGCGATTCTATTCCAGTCATCGCTTTGAGCGGAGTTCGCGAGCTGCGTAAGATCGGGCGCGACTCCTGGCACGAGATCGACCAGCTGGGACTCCTGCGGCCGATTACCAAGTGGGGTGCGAGAATCATATCGGCGGACAGCGCGGCGCGTGTCACCAAGACGGCGCTGACTATGGCATTGAGCGGCAGGCCGGGGCCGGTGCATATCGAGCTGCCGAAGGACATCGCCAAGGTCGAGTCCAGCGTCGGGGCCGGAGCGGCGCTTAAATTTTCCGCCATTCAGGAGGCATCGCGCGTGGGTCCGAACCCGAAGCTGGTGGAGAAGGCATGCGACTTGCTGCTCGCCGCTGACCGTCCGGTGATTCTGGCCGGTGGCGGGGTGTTGAGATCGGTGGCGGAGAAATCGCTTCTCGCCTTTGCCGAGCTGTTGCCCATTCCGGTCGCCACGACGAGCAATGGGCGGGGTACTATTCCGGAGGACCATCCCCTTGCCATCGGCCCAATAGGGCAGTATGGGACCCCGTTTGCGAGCGAAGAGATCAAGCAGGCGGATGTGGTGCTCGCCTTAGGCACTCGCTTCTCCGACGTCGCCACGCGGGATTGGACTCTCATCTCCCCGTCGGCGAAGATCATTCATGTGGACATGGATGCAAAAGAGCTCGGGCGGCAATTCGAGGAGGCGTTGTCCATGGTCGCGGACGCCGGGCTTTTTCTCGAGGCTGCCGCTGCGGAGATGAAGGGGAGAATAAAGGGGAAGCGGCCGGCCGGTCCGATCGAGAGTCAGCCGAGAATAGCTGCGCTGATCAAAGGGCGCGATGAAGAATTTAAGTCCTTTTTTGATCCCTCTGCCCATGCCGCTGTGCCGGGGAAGCCGCAGTTGCTGGTCCAAGAGATCATCGGGACATTAAAGCGGGACGCGATCATTGTGCTCGGCGCCGGTCTGTACGCGCGCTATGCAGGACGGATTCCCGTAAGGGCGTCGGGGAGCTATCTCAAGTCGCTCGGTCTGGGGGCATTGGGATGGGCGTTCCCGGCAGCGTTGGGGGCGAAACTGGGACAGCCGGGACGGCAGGTGGTTTGTCTGTTGGGAGACGGCGACTTCATGAGCGTCATCCAGGATCTGTCAACCGCGGTGCGGGAGAATATCCCCATTGCGGTAGTTGTTTTCAATGACTATGGCCACGGCTCGATCCGGGAGCTGCAGAAGAGGGAGTACGGGGGAAGAATCGTGGGATCGAATTACACCCCTCCGCCTTTTGATGAGCTGGCCCGCGTTATGGGGGCGCTTGGCTTTCGTGCTACCAAGCCCGAGGAGGTCAAGCCGGCGCTGGGGAAGATCCTGGATAGCGGCAAGCCGGGCGTCCTTGAAATTTCGATAAATCCCAAGATCGGCTAGCTGTGACGGCTTTAGCGTGAAAAAAATCAACAACGTTGAACCTTATTAGGCAGACTCCTATGGAATACTTCGAGCCCAAAACAATCAGTGAAGCCGTCTCCCTGCTGGCGAAATACGGTGAGAGCGCAAAGGTTGTCGCCGGCGGCACCGACGTGATCGTGGACATCAAGTTCAAAGAAGAGCCGCCCTGTCTGGTGAATATCAAGCGCATCCCGGCTTTGAGTTACGTCCGCGAAGACAAAGGTTTTTTGCGCATCGGCGCTCTTACCTCGATTCGCGAGATAGAGATGAGTTCCCTCGTGCGGCAGAAATTGCCGCTGCTTTGGGAAGCCTCCCACCAGTTTGCCTCGCTCCAGATTCGTAATACCGCCACCATAGGCGGCAACGTCTGCAGGGCCTCGCCATCCGGAGAGATGCTGGCGCCGCTGCTTGTCCTCGAGGCGAACGCCGTTGCGAGATTTCCGAGGGGAGAAAAGAAGCTGCCATTTGGCGAGTTGTTTCTTGGTCCGGGCAAGACCTCGCTGGGCTCGAAAGGATTGCTTAAGGAGATCGAGATAGCTCTGCCGCCGCAGGAGAGCGGAGGCGTCTATCTCAAGCATGCGGTGAGGGGAGCGATGGACATCGCCATGGTGGGCGTGGCAGTGCTCGTGACGCCTGATGCCGGCGGCAAAAAAGCCAAGGATGTGCGAATAGGATTGGGGGCCGTAGCGCCGACCCCGATCAGAGCCAAGAGCGCCGAGAAGGCGTTGCGAGGCAAGGTAATGGCGCGAGCCCTGGTCGAAGAGGCCGCGCGGCGGGCAGCCGCCGATGCAAAACCGATCACGGATCACCGTGCCAGCGCTGAATACAGAAGGTGGATCGTCGAGGCCCTGACCAGGAAAGGGCTGGCTCAAGCGTGGAAGGCGGCCACAGGCAAGGAGGTAGAGGGATGAGTCTAAAGATTCGCTTGGTGGTGAACGGGAGGCGGCACACAACAAAGATCGATCCCGCCACCTCGCTGCTCGACTTTCTCCGCGATACGCTCGGTTATAAAGGTGTCAAAATCTGTTGCAATACCGGCGAATGCGGGGCTTGCACGATTCTGCTCAACGGCAAGCCAGTGAATTCTTGCGTGGTGCTGGCCGCGGACGCCGCCGGCGCGCAAATCGTCACGGTGGAAGGATTGGCGGAGGGAGACAAGCTGCACCCGGTGCAACAGGCATTCATCGATACCGGCGCGGTTCAATGCGGCTACTGCACGCCCGGCTTCATTATGTCCGTCAAGGCGCTGCTCGACCGCTCGAAGAATCCGACTCCGGAGGAGATCGAAGAGGCGGTGTCCGGCAACATCTGTCGCTGCACGGGTTACACGAAAATCGTCGATGCCATTCAGATCGCCGCTGAGCGGCTGCAAGGAAGGAGCTGAGAGTCATGGCAAAAGCCGAATACACCGTCCTGGGCACAAGCATTCCGAGAATGGGTGGTGTCGAGCGGGTCACCGGCGCCGGCATTTTCGGCATCGATCTCGTGCTTCAGGACGCGCTCTGCGGCGGCATACTTCGAAGCCAATACGCCCACGCGAAGATCGTCAGCATCGACACCAGCGAAGCCAAAGCCATTGCCGGCGTCCGCGCGGTGGTAACCGCCGCCGATGCGCCGGACGTGCGCTATGGCCGCACCTACATCGATCGCTATATGCTGGCGAAGAACAGGGTTCGATACATGGGCGATCCCGTCGCAGCCGTGGCGGCTGACAGCCCTGCAATCGTCAAGCAAGCGCTCAAGAAAATCAAAGTCGTCTACGAGCCGCTGCCGGTGGTTCTCGATCCGGAAGAAACGATGAAGCCGAGTGCGCCGACCTTGCACGACGATATGCCGCTGCCAAAGAATTTACCCGCGGATGCGAAGGTGAAAAATGTTTGCAGCTACACCGGTGTTCATGTCGGCGATCCAGAAAAAGCAATGGCCGAAGCCGACCTCGTGGTCGACGAAGTCTACGAGACTAAGATGATCCATCCGCAATATCTCGAGCCGCGCATCGCTGCAGCCCGGCTGGAACAGAATGGGCGGCTGACGGTCTGGGCCAACGCGCAAGCGCCCTTCGCCGTGCGCACCGACGTAGCGAAGCTGCTTGCGCTGCCCTTGAGCAAAGTTCGCATCTTAAGCACGGATCTTGGCGGCGGCTTCGGCGGCAAGGCGAGCGGCATCACCTCCGGCGCGGCCATTGAGCCGATCTGCGCTTTGCTGGCGCTCGAAGCCAAACGGACGGTGATGATCGTCCTCGACAAGGCGGAGGAAACCATCTCGACCACCATCCGCTCCGGCGCGAAATTGTACATTAAGACCGGCGTGAAGAGAGACGGCACTATCGTCGCGCGCACGGGCAAAGTGGTCTATGACGCCGGCGCCTACTCCGGTTTTGGCGCCATGGCCGGCGCGCGCTGCACGAACATGCTCGGCGGCTGGTACTTGACGCCCAATGTCCACATCGACGGCTACGTGGTTTACACCAATAAGCAGGTCTGCGGCCCGGTGCGCGGACCCGGCGGGCCCCAGGCGGCTTTCGCCGTAGAGTCGCACATGGATTCGATCGCCGCGAAGCTCGGCATGGACCCGGCCGAGTTCCGCCTTAAGAATATGCCTGAAGCCGGCGATAGGATCGTCGGCGTTCCCAAGCTGCGCGATGTTTCGCTGGGTGAGACTATCCGCATCGCGAAGGAGAAAATCGGCTGGGGCAAAGTGAAGCTAAAAAAGAACCAGGGCATCGGAATAGCCACCGGCTCGTGGATCGAAAGCGCCGGTCCCGGCGGAGGCGCCATGGTCAAAGTCAACGAAGATGGGTCGGTGACGGTCCACATCGGCAAGATCGATATGGGCACGATCCCCGGGTTTGGTATTCCACTCATTGTTGCCGAAGAGCTGGGGGTGCCGGTGAGCGATGTCATGGTGGTGAATGTTGATACCGACGCCAGCCCGTGGGATGCGGGCACGGTCGGAAGCCGCGGAATCATAGTCTCCGGCACCGCGACGCGGCTCGCCGCCATCGACGCGCGCAATCAGCTTTTCAGATTGGCTGCAAACCAGCTTGAAGTAAGCCCCGACGATCTGGAGATCAAGGACAAACAGATCCGCGTCAAAGGGACGCCGTCCAAGTCGATCCCTCTCGCGACCGTCGCCACCGCCGCGCACACCGCGATCGGCGAAGTGATCGGGCGCGGCTACTGCGATAATAAGGCCATGGAGGCCGAGGAAAAAGCCCACGGCAGCTCGCAGCCGTTCACGGCGCACGCGTGTATCGTCGAAGTTGATCCCGATACCGGCAACGTGAAAATTCTAAGATATGTTGCCGTGCACGACATCGGCTTTCCCATCCACCCCGCAGCCGTCGAGGGCCAGATCGAAGGCGCCGCAGCGATGAGTATCGGCCAAGCGCTCTGTGAACAGGTGGTCTTCGACAAAAACGGCAGAACGCTGAACCCGTCCTTTGTCGATTACCTCATGCCGACGATCAACATGATGCCGCGCATCGAAACGACCCTCGTCCACGGCTATCCCGGCGCCGGCCCGTACGGCGCCAAAGGCGCCGGCGAAATCGCCTGCGTTCCCGTGTTGGCCTGCATCGCCAACGCGATCTACAACGCGGTCGGAGTGAGGCTGACAAAACTCCCGCTCAACCCGGAGAATGTCTTGAGGGCGCTGCGGGAAAAGAAAAAGCACGCTTCGTAACGCAAGGGAGTTTTGAGAAGCTCTGTTTCCAGGCTGGCCGAAAAGGAGTCGCTCGGGAGGCTGCTTCGCCCGCCCAAAGCAACAGGGTCGCTCAGGAGCTCACCTCGCGCGGCCAAAGCAATAGTTCGGTGGGCTCTTTGAACCTGCACGACTGGTGCTTTGGCCTTGCTCAGCGAGCCCCCTCGCTTTACGGAGCGAGCGAGGGGAGCGCGAACGAGGCTGCGGACGTAGAGACGAAATGGTTCGGTTAAAACACTGCTCCATCGGCCGCAGCCGAGGGCGCGTTCCCCGAGGGAGCTATTGCATCGATCTTGAGAGACGCCTCCGGCGGGAAGCGCGCCTCTGAGTCGATGTTGGCTTGCGCGTAGGTGGGCCTTTTCCAACAGCCGGTCAAGCCCTTGCTTCCACTGCAGGGAATAACGGTCGTCTCGCTCGAACAGGCGGTCGCCGCTCCGTTTACGACGCGGCAGCTCGCCGATCTCGGCGCGCGCGTGATCAAGATCGAGCGTCCTCAAGTGGGCGACTTTGCACGCGGCTATGACAAGACTGTCTTGGGGCAATCGTCCCACTTCGTGTGGCTGAACCGCTCCAAGGAAAGCTTCACGCTGGACGTGAAACACCCGGCGGCGAAAGAGGTCTTGGACAGGCTTTTGTCCAGGGTGGACGTCTTCGTGCAAAACCTCGTTCCGGGGGCCGCGTTGCGGTTGGGTTTATCCTCCGAAGCGCTGCTGGCCAGCTACCCCCGCATCATCGTCTGCAACATCTCCGGCTATGGGCCCGACGGCCCCTACAGCCAGAAGAAGGCCTACGACCTGCTGATCCAATGTGAGTCCGGTGTCATGTCCGTCACCGGCACTGCCGAGACGCCCAGCAAGGCCGGCATCTCCGTCGCGGACATCGCCGCCGGCATGTATGGCTACACCGGCATCCTGACCGGCCTGTATCAACGCGAGCGCACCGGCAAGGGCACTGCCTTCGACGTGTCCATGTTCGAGGCGCTGGGCGAGTGGATGGGCTATCCCGCTTATTTCACCAGCTACGGGGGCGCGCCGCCGGCCCGCACCGGCGCGGCCCACGCCACCATCCATCCTTACGGCCCGTTCCCGGCGGGCGACGGCAAGAGCGTATTCTTTGGCGTCCAGAACGAGCGCGAGTGGGCAGATTTCTGCGCGGTCGTGCTCGGGCAATCAGATCTGGCCACGGACCCTCGCTTCAGCAACAACAGCCAACGCGATGCCCATCGGCAGGAACTGACCGACATCATCGTCGGCGCGTTCTCCCGGTTTACCGCCGCTGAGGTGGTGGAGCGTCTGGAGCAGGCGCAGATCGCCAACGCGCGCCTCAACACCATGCAGGAGTTCTGGAAGCACGAGCAGCTCAAGGCGCGCAACCGTTGGCGGGAGATTGACACGCCGAACGGCTCCATCAAAGCGCTACTACCGCCGGTGACCATGGAGGGTGTCGAGCCGCGCATGGGTGCCATCCCCTCCGTGGGGCAACACACCCGCGCCATCCTTGGCGAGCTGGGATTCGACGACAACTTCATCGCCCGCTTGGCCCGCAAAAACGCTATCTAAACAGATCGTCCAGCTCTTTCAGCTCGCCGAACTGGCTGGCTATCAAATCGAATTCAGTCTTAAGAAGAAAAGGGCGGCTTAGTAAGTCCGAAGCTTGACGGGGAAATTAAATAATTAAATGCTAGACACCGATTCCATGTCGATCGGGCCGTCTCCGAGCACCTGGTAGGCAACGTGGACGTCATCGCTCTTGACGTACTTTGTCTTAGGCAGATCAGTCATGGCCGCCCTTCTCCTTATTTGAACAGCCTCATTCCGCAAACAGGGGCCATTCTGGAAAAGTCCTCGTCCAGCGTGAATAGGAACGCATCATTAAAGGTGGCAAGCGCCGCTATGATGCAGTCCACGGCTGATGTAGCTACCCCTTTGCGACGACACGAATTAGCGATCCGAGCGGCCAAAATGTGATGCTGAGGTTCTGCGCTTACGATAGGAAAAGCCTTAAGCGCTCTCTCTAACCTTCCGAACTGTGCCTCACTTCGAATCCCGGTGAGGACCTCTTGGAGAACGATGCCGGGGATGGCTAGTGGAACGTCCTCATGAATCATCCCACGCAAAACCGCAACCACATGCGGCTCCGCCTCGACCCTGCGGCGACGGCGATAGGCCAGCGAGAGAACGCTGGTATCGAGGAGAATCACCGTGCTGTCCGGGCTTTCTTATAGTCGTACGTGGGATCGAAATCGATCGTGCCAAATAATTTCAGAGCGTCTAGGCGCTTGCGCCGCTGGATATACTCTCTAAGCGCGTCGTTGACTGTCTCCCGCTTCGTCCGATGCTTCCCGACCCGAAGGGCTGTTTCCAGGAGTTTGTCATCTATGGCCAAGTTCGTCGGCATATTTCCTCCCAGTGCCTAATTGCTACACATACTGTTACACATGACTTGCCTACAGTCAATGCTAAAGAACCGGATGAAATTTCTCGTTACCGATCGATACTGCGCTCCGGCTTGCTCAAGCAGACCCTTCAGAAGGCTGGGCTTTCCGGCATTAAGGCCGCGTGGGTCAGTGAGGTTGGAAATACGTGGATGCTGTACTGTGTCTGCCTTTCTTCGTACCTCAGTGGCGGCCTTATTGTTTCAGATAGTTATCGAAAAACTCCCCCACCTTCTTCCCGTATTCATTCCCTGCTGCAGCAACAGTTCCGCCATGGCCGCCAACCTGAATCACCCAGAGTTCCTTCGGTTCCTGCGCAGCGCGGAACAGTCTCCTGCCGTTCTCGGCGGGGATCATTTCGTCGCCCTCTCCGGAAATGATGAGGACGGGAGTCGGGGATATTTTTCCTATTACAGACTCAGGGGCGATGTTCTTTACCCTTGTCTGGAAATAGAGCTCATAGGCGAGAACCGATAGATTGACAAAGGGGAAGGCCGGCAGGTGATAGAATCCGGTGATGGCCTCCCGCGCCTGGTCGCGGAGAGTGGTGAACGCGCTGTCGGCGACCACTGCCGCGAACCGCCCCGTTTCCGCTGCGGCGAGGATGGCGGTAGAACCTCCCAGGGAGAAACCGAAGATCCCGATACGTTTCGGGTCTACTTCAGGGCGTGAAGTCAGATAGCCGAGCGCGGCCTTGACATCCTTCTGTTCATGATACCCCAGGGACGTTCTGCTGCCCTCGCTCTCTCCGTGAGCCCGGAAATCGAACGTGAGGACGAGGTAGCCGCGCGGCGCGAGGAAAGCAGCGAGGTCGGTGAAGTCAGACTTGTTCGCGCCAAGGCCGTGGCAGATAATGATGCCGGCAGAACGCGGCGCGGCGTGCGGTGGTTTAATAAGCCAGCCTTTGAGCGTGAACCCGTCCTCGGTAACAAACGAAACACTTTCGTAGTCGGCCTGGTATGCGGACGGCGCGATATTTAGCGGATAACGAGGAGGATGGGTATTGACGTAGACCAGAATAAAGGAAAGGGCTATTACGAGGAGAACAAGTCCGATGAGAATATCCACGGCGGTCTTCATGAGTTAAGCGGCAGAGGCATGTTTGACCCCGTGATGGGGATCGCGTCTCGCATTACGACTATTTAAAGTTCGGCTACCAGTTTGCCGTCTTGATACTCGAAAAGCCGGCCGCTTTGCTCCATGGGGAGCTGGGCGGCCAGAACGAATCCGTTACCCAAGATCTCAGGGCCCGGCAGGCGGCCGCGCGCTTCTTCGGGCGCGCCTTCCGTAGCGATGGGGACGCGCGGCGAGAAAATAACCACGCAGACGTTCGACTCCCTGACTTCCTCGGCGACGTAGCGCGTGAAGGTGCGGATACTCTCTTTCGTCACCATGTAGGCGCAGGCGCCGGAAGGCTTGACGCCTCCTCCCCCGTAAAGATTGATGATGTGGCCGGATCTCCTCGCCTCCATGTGGGGCAGAACATATTTCGTGCCGAGGAAGGTCCCGCCAAGATTCGTCTGTATGACGCGGTCCCAGAACTCCTTCTCCATGTCGCGGATGCGGGGCCAGCGCGGAATCCCCCAGGCAAAATGGGGCACGATCGCGGCGTTGTTGAGCAAGACATCGATCCGACCGAAGCGGCTACCCACCTGGTCAACCATCCTCTTTACGTCCTCTTCGCTCCGGACATCGACGTGGAGCGCCAGAGTCTCCGTAAGGCGGCTAAGCTCGCCTGCAGCCCTTTGCGCGGATTCCTGATTCACATCGGCGATGGCCACCTTGGCCTTTTCCCGCGCGAAGGTGGTGGCTGCATGCCGCCCGATCCCCTTGCCGCCACCGGTAACAATAACCACTTTTCCCTCAAGCATGTTTCGACCTCCCGGACAGAGTTATACCCCCGCTGTAACCGGGGATTACCTTAAGCCCCTGTCAAAATCAATCCCAAAATCGAGGCGAAAAACGAAAGCGGAGGGTGAGGCATGAAGGCAAAAGGGAATAGGCCGGAGCCGAGAGGGAGGGGATCGTCTCACGTCCCGGTTCTCTGTAGCGCCTCTTTGGCGGCCCGGCGGACGAGAACCTTGACCAGCTCGCGTTTATAGTCGGCGGAGCCGCGATTGTCGTCCATGGGGTCGACCTCCGTGGCCGCGGTCTCGCCCATCTCCTGGAGCAATTGGTCCGTTATCTTCTTGCCGCGCAGGACGCCCTCGGCGCGCTTGGCGCGCAGGATAGTTGGGGCGACGGAGTTTAGGGCCAGGCGGATATCCTCGCAATGATCATTTCGAACGCTAAGCGTGAGCGCAACTCCGACGGTCGCGAAATCCTCCTGACTTCGAGGCATAAACTTGATGTGGGACCAGCCGAGCCCTTTGGCAGGAGGAGGAACGCGGATGTCAGTGAGGATCTCTCCGGGCCTGAGATCGGTCTGGTAATAGTCGATGAAAAATTGCTCCAGCGGTAGGACCCGTTTGCCTTTGGCGCTGGTGAGAGTGAGCTCGGCGTCCAGCGTCATAAGACTTGCCCCGGGATCGGTGAGAGGGTCGCCCTGACAGAGATTTCCGCCGATGGTTCCCATGTTCCGTATTCTGGGTTGCGCGACTTTACGAAAGGTCTCATGGATCAGGGGATAGTGGGTTCGGACCGCCGGCGAAAGCTCGATCTCGCGGTGGCGCGCTCCCGCTCCGATTCTGAGCCCCTCCTTATCGTCGTAGCGGATGCAGTTAAAGTCCGGGATCTTTTCCAGGCTGATGATATATCCCGGATTTAGAAGCCGCATGCGCATCATGATCAGCAGCGCGGTTCCGCCGGCAATGAGCTTTCCGTCATCCGGATGCTGCTCGAGGAGTTCGCACGCTTCCTGCAGGCTTTTGGGCTCGAGATATTCGAACTTCACCATCTCTTGTCCAGTACGCAGTAGGTAGTTGGCGGTAAGCAGGATGAACGCTGCTGCCTGCTATCTGCTTTCTGCCTACTTTCCCCCCCCTTTCTCCCGCAGCGCCTTGAGTACCTTTTCGGGCGTGATCGGGAGGGTTTTGATTCTTACACCGACCGCGTCGAAGATGGCGTTGCTTATGACCGCCGCGGTGGGGTCCATGCCGAGCTCTCCAAGCCCCTTGGCGCCAAAAGGGCCGGTCGGTTCGTAGGAATCGGCAAACTCGTGTGTCAGCGGCGGCATGTCGCGCATGGAAGGAATCCGGTAGTCGGAAAAATTGGGGTTGATCGGCCGGCCGTCTTCCATCTTTAGACCCTCAATCAAAGCATAGCCGAGTCCCTGCGCCACGGAGCCCTCTGCCTGGCCTTCGGCCCCTATAGGGTTGATGACAGTGCCGCAGTCGGAGGCGCCAACGTATTTCAACACCTTGACCTGTCCGGTCTCCCGGTCCACTTCAACCTCCGCCGCCTGGCAGCCGAAGTTGTAGGCGCCCGACTCGTTGCCGTAGCGCGTGGCGTCCTGCAGAACGGAATCTGCATCGAAACTCCCGGAGGCGACAATCGGCGCGCCGCCGCGGCGAAAGAGGCGCGCGCGCGCGACATCGCCGACGGTAACGGATTTCGTTTCGGTGCCTTTTACGAAGATGCCTCCGTCCCTGGAGGCCAGATCATCCGGGCTCGCCTCGAGCATCTCGGCCGCGGTCTCGAAAAGCTGCTGCTTGACCTTCTGCGCTGCGTCCCTGACGGCGTTGCCGCCGATGTAGGTGACCCTGCTGCCGAAGGCGCCGAGGCAGAAGGTCGTGAGATCGGTGTCCGCCTGAGAGATCTCGACGTCCTCCATCGGGATGCCGAGCTCTTCGGCGGCAATCTGGCACATCGCGGTGCCGGCCCCCTGGCCCACTTCGCCTTCTCCGCTGATGATCAGCGCCTTGCCGTCCTCGTTGATCTTGATGGTGGCGGAGCCGCCGTCGTAGTCGCCGAAGTGGCGCTTGCCGCTGACATGAACCGTGCAGGCTATGCCCAGGCCTCTGTTCGTCTTTCTTTCGGCGCGCTTTTTTTGCCAGTCCATCAACTTCTCGACCTTGTCGATGCACTGCTTGAGCTCGCAGCTGTTTACCCGGTTGCCGTGAGGCGAAACATAGCCGGGTTCGACAGCGTTGAGCCGCGCTATGTGCAAGGGGTCGATGCCAAGTTCATGAGCGGCCTTATCGATGGTCTGCTCTACCGCCCATTCCGCCGAGGGATTGCCGAAGCCCCGGAAGGCGCCGGTGGGAATCTTGTTGGTGTAGACCAGGTAGGCTTGTGTTTTAACGTCCGAGTATCTGTAGCAGGTGTCGTGGCGCAGGGCGGCGACTCCGGTAATGGCGGGCGCCTTGCCGGAGTAGGCGCCGTTATCGGCGACAACGCGAATATGTTTGGCGCGGATGCGTCCATCTTTTTTAAAGCCCATCTTTACCCAGATCTTCATGTTGACTCTCGGACGGGGGCCGGCCAAAAACTCTTCTTCGCGCGTGTTGATGATCTTGACGGGCTTCCGCGCCTTGCGTGCCAAGATGGCGGCAACGACGGCGTTGTTGTCGTCACAAGACTTTCCGCCAAAGCCGCCGCCTACGGCGGTCTGGATGATCCGCACATCGGTTTCCCTTACGCCGAGAGCGGCGGCGATCCTCACCCGGGCGGAAAAAAGCGTCTGGGTGTTCATGTAAATGGTATATTTCCCGTTGGCTGCGTAGTCGGCGACGCTGCCGATCGTCTCGATAGCGCAGTGCCACTGGGGCACGCTCTCGAAAGTGTCCTCGACGATCAGATCCGATTCCCCGAAGGCGCGCTCGACATCGCCTCTTTCGACGTCAATCGTCATGGCTATGTTGCGCGGTTTGTCCTCGTGGATAAGCGGCGCCCCCTCCTGCATCGCCTCCTCGGCATCGAAAACGGCCGGAAGATCCTCCCACTCTACGTCGATAAGCTCCAACGCTTCTTCCGCGATGCTTTGATCGATGGCTGCTACGGCCGCCACCTCTTCGCCCACGTAGCGAGCCTTTCCGACCGAAAGCGGGTACTGATCCGGGAAGAAGGCGCCCCAGCCCTGTTTGATCGTATCCTCGGCTGTGACCACCGCTCGAACCCCGCGCAGCTTTTCCGCTTTGCCGGTGTCGATCCTGACGATTCTCGCGTGAGGGTAGGGACTGCGCAGAATTCTCCCGATCAACATTCCCGGGAGGACGACATCGGCGACATACCTGGCCTCGCCGGTTACCTTTTCGTATCCCTCAACTCGGTTGACTCGATGTCCGACTACGGAGAATTTTTCTGTTTTCATATCTGCAACGCAGAATCTCATGCTTCGACTTGGCTCAGCATGATCCTGAGCTCGTCGAAGGATCAGATCTCAAATTTCAAAACTACTAACGAATAACTAGTAACCACTAACGAATAACTAGTAACCAGTAACCAGTAACCAGTAACTAATAACCGCTAGTGCGGTTTGTAAACGTTCAGACTTTGGATCTTGGCGGTCTTGTGCTCGCGCTGCAGCTGAAAATCCGCGCTGATTTTGTTATGCACCACTGCCATGACGGACTCCAAAATCTTATAATAGCCGGTGCAGCGGCAAAGGTTGCCTGACATCCATTCTTTAACTTCTTCTTCCGAAGGATTGGGGTTTTGATCCAGCAGCGCCTTGGCGGCTATGATCTGTCCCGGCGTGCAGATACCGCATTGAAAACCGCCGTATTCGAGAAATGCCTGCTGGACGGGATGGAGCTTCCCGTCTTTGGCCAGCCCTTCGATAGTGGTGATTTCTTTACCCTGGCAGGCGATGGCAAGGGTCAGACAGGAGCTCACCAGCCTTCCGTCCACGATCACGCTGCAAGCGCCGCAGACGCCGATGCTGCAGCCTTCTTTGGTGCCGGTCAGTCCTACCTCTTCACGCAGGGCGTGGAGCAGCAACTTGTTGGGCTCTATGTCGATTTCGTAATCTTCTCCGTTAACTTTGAGGACGACGTGCTGTTTCATGAATTTGGAGAATATCTTCTGACCTTTGACGTGTCAACGGCGGTCTGCTGCTACCGTGCCGTTGCCGAACGCCTCCGCTTCCACAGCAGACTCAGGTAGGGCCATACGAGCATCAAAATTGTCAGGATGAGGAGGGTCAGGGAGATAGGGTGGGTGACAAAGACCAAATAGGAGCCGCGGCCGATAAGAAGCGCACGGTGAAAATTCGCCTCTACCAGATCGCCGAGGACAAGCCCCAGAACGAGACAGGCGCCGGGATAGCGATAGCGGCTCATCAGGTATCCTACGATTCCAAATACAAAAGTGAGGACGACATCTTCCATATTTCCCCGCAGTGTTATCGAGGCGACGAAGCTCAGGACAACAATGAGCGGGACCAGGAGGGAATTGGGGATCAGGACGGCCTTGGCGAAGTGACGCGCAAAGAGGATACCCATCAGGAAAAAGGAAATCTGCGCCAAGAGTATCCCGGCAAAGACCGTGTAGGGAAGACTGCCTGAGCGGGAAAAGAACTCGACCCCCGGCTGTATCCCATGCATGATCATTGCCGCCAGGAAGATGGCTGTTACCGAGGAACCGGGAATCCCCAATGTAAAAGTGGGGATCAGGTCTCCTACGATGCAGGCATTCTTGGCGATTTCAGGGGCCAATAGCCCTCTGGGCTCACCGTGACCAAAAGTTTCAGGATGCTTGGAGGCCCGCTTCTCGACAAAGTATGCCACGACATTGGCCGAGGAGAGCCCAAGCGCCGGCAAAACTCCCATGAAAATGCCAACCACACCTGCCCTGAAAATGGTGGCCGGCAGGCGCAGAACCAGACGGAAACCCTCCCATACCTTTCCGATCGTGCGGAACTGGGAGATGGTTCCGCCTTCCTCGGCGAGAACTAAAACCTGGGAAAGGGCGAAAAGACCTAAAACAACCGGCGCCAAGGGGAGACCATCCTCAAGGTAGTCCAGGCCGAACGTGAAGCGTGGCTCCGCCGTAATGGGGTCCCGCCCGATGAAAGAGAGAAGCAGACCAATCCCTCCAAGAAAAAGTCCCTTAAGAACCTGCCCCCCGGATGCCAGAGCGAGCAGAGATAATGCCATGAAGGCGATCATGAAGTACTCCGACGGTCCCATTTTAAGCGCGACCCAGATGAGGATAGGGGAGAGGAGAACGAGAGAGATCCAGCCGAGAACCCCGCCGATAAAAGAGCCAAGAGTGGATATGCCCATCGCCACCCCGGCCTGCCCCTTTTGTGACATGGGGTAACCATCCCAGCAGGAGGCTACGGAGCCCACGCCGCCCGGCGTATTGATCATGATGGAGGCGAAGGAATCGCCGTAGGCTGTCGCCGCATGAACCGCGGAGAGGAAAATGATCGCTGTGGCCGCCGGCATCCCGTAGGTTAGGGGCAGCATGAGGGCCACGCCGAAAAGGGGGCCGAGTCCCGGTAAAGCTCCGATCACCATGCCGATGGCCGACCCCATGACCAGATAAAGGAGATTGAGCGGCTGAAGGGCTGTCAGAAAACCATCAATCCACATAACGCGATCTGCTCTCTACCATGGAATGCCAATGAGACCTTTGGGCAAGCGGACATGAAAAAGCCAGTGAAAGGATACGGCGACAGACAGAGTCAAGAGGAGGCCGTGAAGCAAAATAACGCCCCAGCGGCGATAGTGCATTTGCCAGGGAGACAAAAGCAGATAGAAAAGTGTGGCGGCTGAAAAACCGATGACATAAATCAGGATAATGTAGCCACCCTGAAGAGTTAATGTAGCGGGCCAGGAGACCGATTCGGGATTTTGTTCCGTTGTTTTTTCCGGCGGCGCAGTTTTTCCCTTTCCCATAAACTGAAACACCAGGGAGAGGGCAATGCAAAAGAGACTGAAGGCAGCCACCAGGCGTGGAAACAGCGCGGCCGTCGGATTAAAATCCTTTGTGAAAAACAGAAACAGGCCGGCGAATCCAGCCAGGAGAAATAAAAGGAACGATTCAAGGGGTGATATCTTTGCTATGGCGGTCTCCTTACTTTGCCTGTTTCAATATTGACTCCATCCCTTGAATCGTTTTGAACATCCCCGCAGAGGCCTTATAAAATTCAGCCGGGGCTAGAGGCTGAAGCGTCATTTTCGCCTTGTCCGCGGCAGCGAGATATTCTTTGTCGGCAAAAGATTTTTGAAATGCGGCGACCAGGATCTTCAGGTGGTCATCGGGCAGTCCGGGAGGGGCGAAGACACCGGTCATCTGATCCATTTTAATCTCCGGGTAACCCAGCTCAGCGACCGTGGGAAATTCGGGATGGGACTCATCTCTCTGGGGTCCTGCCACGGCGATGATCCGCAGCCGCTTTTGCTCGTGCAGGGGCCAGTAGCTATCCAGAGCCCCGGTTCCCATTTGCGTCTGACCTCCGGCCAGCGCCAATGCCGCTTCACTGCCGCTATTGAAGGGAACGTAAATCATGTTGACGCCCGCCTTGGATTTGAGGAGCATAGCCAGGATGTAGGCATTGCTGCCGATCCCTGTGCCCGCCGAGGTGAGCGACTGGGAGGCTGAGGCTTTCTTGAGATCGTCGATGTTTTTAAGCGGGGAATTGCCAGCTACGGCGACGCAGTCATAGTTGCGCCCGGCGATGTTGAAGACATGGACGAATTTCAGAACCTCGAATTTGCCCCCGGAGACGATCTGCCCGCTCGACATCGAGGGTTGCTGGCTGACCAGAAGGGTATAGCCGTCCGCAGGCTGTCTAAAAACGTAGGAACGGGCGACGTTGCCGCCGGCCCCCGGCATGTTGTCGATAATTACAGGCACGCCCAAATATTTTTGCAGGAAGGATTGGATAAGGCGTGCCGCCATATCCGTGGTTCCCCCGGCGGCATGTGTAATCACCATACGGATCGGCTCCTTGGGGTAGGCCGCCTTCTGCGCTAAGACGGTCGCCGGATTTAGAAGAAGAAAAGAGATAAGAGTAAGCATCAGCGAACGGTGTTGTTTCATATACCTTCCTTTACTTTATTCCTGATATTTCTAAGCGTAGTTTGTAGTAGAAATTATTCCGCCCTGCCCGAATGGGTGCGTCCCCACTTCGCCCTCATCGAGCCGAGGGTTTCGCCTTCACCTACCGGGACCCTGGTTCCTCTCAGTTTTTCGCCTACCTTGTCGGAGTCTCCCTGGGCTGCCATTCTCGCCTCCTCGTCCAATTCCTCCGGCCACAGGCCCAAAAGGTAACCATGCCAGGGTTCTTGAGGCTCGAGCTTGGGGAGGCCTAGCTCCTCCCAAATCGCTCTGGCCCTTTCCATGTACTCTTTTTTCGGGAGTGACAGCGGAGGGAAATCAGCCTTCCTGGTTGCGTCAATCAAGAGTGATGACTCCGAATTCTCGTAGCGGCTCGATGGATGGGTAGCCACCATGCCGATCGGGGTGGCGCCGAAAGGCCGATTGCCCACAACCTTGATGTCCCTACTGGGCTGGGAGCGATGGGTGATCGCCCAGGTGACGGCGATAGGATCATGCGGGTTGATATCCTCGTCGACTGCAATAACCAACTTTCCTACCCGGTCGCCGTAATCCAGCAGCGCATCCATTGCCGCCCAGGGATCCTGGTCGTCTCTTTTTTTCATCCTGAGGACAACATAGGGGCGCAGGTTGACCAGCGGCTCCATAAGAGAGACCTCTAGCACGCTGGAAAAACCCTTCTGTCTGAGAGATCGGTGGATGAGGGTCGCCATTCCCATCGCCTTGATCTTGGAGCTCTCGCTGGGCGTTACCTGACTGATGATCGATACCCATATGGGATTTTTCCTGTGCGTCACGCAGGTGAGCTCAAAGACGGCGCTCAATGTCCTGGGGTCCACATAACCCATCGACTCGCCGAAAGGCCCCTCTTCTTCAAGATAATTTGTCGGTATGATCCCTTCCAGAACGATCTCGGCAGTGGCCGGGACCTCGAGGTCCACGGTTTGGCACTTGACGAGCCTGATCGGTTCCCCAACCAGACCGCCGGCCAGAGCCATTTCGTCGATATGCGGGGGGACCTTCTGCGTGGCTGCGTAGGAAACGGCAGGAACCGTGCCGACAGCTACCGCCACTTCCAGCGGAATCCCCTTTTTTCTGCAGTTTTCCCAATGGCGGGAAAGATCCTGTGGCGTGCCGGACATAATCCCGCTTAACCCCGGTCCCTTGATCAATCCCCGGTAATTGCCGACGTTTCTCTTCCTGGTCTCAGGGTCCTTTGTGATCCAGTGGCCTGCAGTGATGTAGGGACCGTTGTCAAAACCAGGGGTCGAAATAGGAACGGGAAACTCCGCAAAGCCGCCGTGGCTGAGAAGCTCTTTTCCCTTATGGATCTCTTCCATAACCGGTCCGCGGCCGACTATCTCCGGCTCCAGCAGATGATCCATGGCGTAGATCCAGCGGTCCGCGACTTCTTCGGCGCGGCACTTCAGACCCAGGCAATAGATTTCAGCCGATGCCGCCAGTCCACCGACCAGAACCGGGCTGGAATATTTTCTATTTTTGGAATCAGTGACGTTTTCAAAGAGAAAAGCCTTGCGTTCGGATTCTTTCAAGCCGCGAAATTGCCAGCGCACCAGAGGTTGAAGCTCAGTATCCTTATTGATTTCGCGTCGAATACGAATAAGCTTCCCGTTCTCTTCCAGGACCGCAATGAACTCGCGCAAGTCGTTATAGTATTTGGCGAATTGCCTTTGTGAAGCCATGAGATGGTTGTCTATGCTTTTTTGGCGTCTTTCGCAAGAGCCCACCTCAGATTTCCCTTGCAAATCAGCGGTCAATCCGTATGATGGAGTAAAAAAGCATTTTATTCATGGGCCTCCAGATCCATAATACCCTTTCAGGTAGGAAGGAACCCTTTATTCCTATCAAAGCGGGTGAGGTGCGGATGTACGTATGCGGGGTTACGGTCTACGATTCCTGTCATGTAGGCCACGCGCGGTCGCTCCTCACCTTCGATGTGATTTACCGCTATCTGTGCTTTTTGGGTTATCAGGTTGCTTTCGTTCGGAACTTTACCGACCTGGACGACAAGATCATTCAGCGGGCGAAGGAGCAGGGGACAACGTCGGAAGCGATTGCAACCAGGTATATCCGAGAGTTTTCCCAAGACAGCGCTGCTCTAGGGCTTCTCCCCCCAACACATGAGCCCAAGGCCACGGAGCATATTCCAGAGATAATTTCACTGATCCGGCGGCTCGAAGAGAAGGGTATGGCTTACAGGATCGACGGCGATGTTTTTTTCCCGGTGGAGCGATTTCCTGGGTATGGAAAGCTCTCGCGCAGAAAGATCGAGGAGTTAGAGGCCGGCGCCAGGGTCGAGGTAGATGAGCGCAAGAGATCTCCCATGGATTTCGCTCTGTGGAAGGCAAGCAAAGAGGGGGAGCCATTCTGGGAGAGCCCTTGGGGTGAGGGGAGACCCGGGTGGCACGTAGAATGCTCGGCAATGAGCACAAAGTATTTGGGTCAGCCTTTTGATATTCACGGCGGCGGAAGAGACCTGGTTTTTCCCCATCATGAGAACGAGATCGCCCAGTCGGAGGGGGCATTCGACTGCCCGTTTGCGCGCTATTGGATACATAATGGATTCCTTAATATAAATCAGGAAAAGATGTCTAAATCATTAGGTAATATCTACACAATTCGAGAAATACTTGAGCGTTACGAGGCGGCCACGCTACGCTACTATTTCCTTGGCAGTCATTATCGCAGCCCGATTGACTTTTTCGATCAGGGCTTGGAGGATGCGGAAAAGAGCATGGAGCGGATTTATGAAACCATGGACCGGCTGGACCGCTTAGTTCCTGCAAACGGCGGCACGATTCCAGATGAGGCGGTGCTGGATGAGTTTCGCCGGGAAATGGATGAGGATTTCAACACCCCCAGGGCGCTGGCGTTTATCTTTGATGAAATCCATGCTCTTAACCGCCGGCTGGATGAGGGTAAAACTGCCGGGCTGTCCGCCCGCGTGCTGGCCATGAAGAGCGCAGGAGAGGTTCTGGGTTTATTTCAGGAGAAAGCGGAGCTCTTTCTGCGCCGGAAAAGGGAGCGATGGATGCGCAATCACGGTCTGTCTGCGCAGGCGATCGAGGAGCTGATCCAAAGAAGAGACCGGGCGCGAAGCGCGAAGCAGTGGCAAGAGGCGGATCGGATTCGAGCAGAGTTGCAGGAGAGGGGGATCACTCTGGAAGACACCCCTGGAGGAACCATATGGAAGGTGAGATGAAGTCCACCCGCATAAGGAAACTATTGCTCTTAGTTGCGACGGCGTTCTTGGCCGTTTTTTTCGCGGCCCCGGCAATGACGCAGGAGCGTCCCGCTGCGGGAAAGGAAGAGGAGCGCGCTCAGTTGCATCTGCGCAAGACGCCGCTAAAGAAGCTCCAGTATAAGGGACGAGCGGTCGAGGGAGAGGAAAAGGTCATCACTCGGGGAGACTCGCTGTGGCGAATACTCATCCAGGAAAAAGGGCTGTCGGAGAAGCGCTTTAGCCGCTATCTGGTCATAATCGGAGCACTGAATCCTCATGTCAAAAAGCCGAATATCCTGCAAGTGGGCCAGACAATCTTTATCCCGATCCGGCCGGATGAGATCCTGGGCATAGAAGTCCCTACGGGGAAGGGGGAGGCGGGAGAAACTAAAATCTATAGGGTGAAGCAAGGGGATTACCTTTTTAAGATCCTCCGCGAGCAGTTTAACATCCAGGAAAAGAAGGAGATCCGGAACACCTTTGAGCAGGTAAAAGAACTCAATCCAGGCAAGAAGAATTGGAACTTCCTATTTACAGGGGAGGGCATCCTCTTTCCCGGCTCCGGAAAGCTGGCGGCTGTGCCTGCCGCTGTTGAGCCGGCGAAGCCTGTGGAGATAGTCGGGTTGGATTATGGAAGAAAACTCCCCGTGCGGGAGAACATGCAGCTTTTGGAGCAGGTGATGGCGGCTTTGGGAAATGAGACGCAGCGGGGAGGAGAAGAAGTCCTGGCCCTCCAGGAAGGAAACATCCGGATTGACCGCGACTCTTACCCCGTTATTCGAAATCCCAAGGTTGAGCAGAAGGTGATTCTCGACACGGAGGGAAAAATCCCTCCTTCTCTCCGATCCAAACTGGAGGGGCAGGGCTCCGCCGCCCAGGTCGTCTCGGTGAAGAAAGGGGATTCCCTTCACGACACCGTGAGCAATCTGCTTGCCCGCCTGGGTTTCCAGTCCCTGCCTTCCAACCGGCCGGTTGAGATCCAGGATGGAGGAGTTGGTCTGCAGGTGAAAGGGGAATGGATGGTCGCTGCCCCGGAAGAGAGCGGCGGGAGGCAGGAAGTGCTTATTATAAATCTCACAGATGACCCCGGCAGGACGCCGGATTACCTCAAGGACTATCTCTCGTTAAAAGGGATGAGTTTAAAGGAGATATTGATTCCATCTTCTCCCTTTCCTCGGGTCCCGGCTGCACCGGCAGTAAAGGGGCAGGAGGTGGAGAGTCGGGTCGAGAGCTGGCCGCGCGAGAAAGGGGCTCTGGTCGACGCTTTACTTAAGTCCTACGAAATCAGTTTTTCCAGCGGGGAGCAGCTCTCCGTTCCTTTGCGGGAAGGGATCCGGTTAGACGCGAAAATCGATAGACGTTTTGAAATCGGAGGCAAGAAAGTCGCTCTTTTCTTCCGCGCTGTTGGGGAGGAGCTGAAAAGAGCCTTGCAAGAGAGGGAAGGTCTCAGAGTAATCGAGATCGATCTTGCGGCGCTTTCCTCCCGTGAATTGATCGCGCGTCTTTTGGAGTTCCTGGGGGAGAAAACGGCTTACCGGGAACACCGCTTCTCCGCAACCGAAGGCGGGGCGAAGGACAAGATCGTATTGAGCCTTGCAGGATTTTTTCTGGTCCATCGCTCCTTGTTTTTGACGGACCGCGCGATCCCCGCACGCCTGCAAAAATTCTTTGGCGAAAAGGGGCTGCGCGTCGTCTATTTCCAGTAGTCGTTCGAAGGCGGCAAACAAAGGGGTGCGGTGAAAGCTCTGGGCCGGATGTCTGACACTGCTAGATCGGCGAGAAGGCAGGAAAACGTTTGAAAGTTTCCGAACGGATCGAGCCTCTTCTTTTTATTTTTTTGGCTGTGACCTTTCTCGGTTCAGGGTGCGCGCTGCGAAAGCAAAATTCGGCGAACCCTGCTCCATCAGCCTCAGCCGCTCCATCGATTACACCTCGATGTTCTGACCGCGTGGATAGAGCCAAGACCGGCGGTTTTGTCGGCAGTGTCTTGGGAACTATTGCCGCGAGCGTGATCGGCAGCCCCTTCCTCGGCGTCTTCTATCAAACCGCCGGATATGTTATGGGTTTTGCCAGCGAGAGTCCTTGTCCGAAGGCGAATCCGCCGGCGCAGTCGAACGGCTCCGGAAACAAGCCGCAACCCTCCCCCCCCTCGGTGATAGGCGATGAGGATCTCTGATACCGAATACGCGCCCGTAGCTCAACTGGATAGAGCATCAGACTTCGGATCTGAGGGTTGGGGGTTCAAATCCCTCCGGGCGCGCCAGATTTCTTCGCTCCTCACTTCCCAGGTCTGCTTTTTCTTCCAGCATAAAAAAATCTTGCATATTTAGGATTCATGTTATAAGCGTTGAAACGAAGCTGCTCAAATCTCGCGCATCGAAGTCTTTATGAAAAAACGCGTCCTACTTGCGGAAGATCACCCTGGGACCATCGAGGTCATGCAGATGGAATTGGAGGTCTTAGGCTACGACGTCACTGTCGCGCAAGACGGGCAAGAGGCCGTACAAAAGGCCACGGCGGAACCTCCCGACCTGATCGTTATGGACATACTCATGCCCAAGATGAACGGATTCCAGGCAACTGCCAGGATACGACAAAATCCAAGGACCAAGGATATTCCAATTCTGGCGGCTACTGCCCTTGCCAGGCCAGGGGATAGAGAGAAATGTTTGGAGAGCGGCTGCGACGG
>Ga0209212_1001329_pt1 | contig 41172 bp, 31 predicted proteins | sample RifGroC2_FD_183996 | JGI IMG/M metagenome (GOLD analysis project Ga0209212, IMG submission 183996) | Groundwater microbial communities from Rifle, Colorado, USA - Groundwater C2 (SPAdes) (version 2) | ecosystem: Environmental > Aquatic > Deep subsurface > Groundwater | place: Rifle, Colorado... | reverse complement strand
TATTAAAGATGAAGACGAAATTGAGTTTGGTGTTGGTATTGCTGCTTGCTGGTTTTGCAAGCGCAACCGTGGGCGACAGTTGGAATTTGCTTGGCGATTTCGATGGAACGAACCCCAACGGTGCCTGGAAGTACACATCTCTGGAGCCGGGGAATCCAGGATGGGAAGGTCCCCTTAGCGATAAGGGCGGCGGCTGGTGGATGCACACAGGTTACACTTGTATTATGATGCACGTTGGCCAATACGATGGGGCATGGGGACTGAATATGGCCGCTGACGAGATAGCTCTGAATTCAAATGCCGCCTGGCACGCCGTTATGCAATGGACAGCGCCAGAAGCCGGTACATATCAGATAGATGCCACCTTTAGAGGCGCTACAGAGCCCACTGTAGGTCAGGTAGAGGTTCCTGTTTATATCCAGAAGAATCTGGTTGGCGCGAATACCGGCAACCCCGGTGCGGCTCTTTACTACAGCTCTGTAACGGATACTACAACCCTTTTGACACCGTCTATTACCGTGACACTTGCCGCCGGCGACACGATATCCTTTGCCTGCAGTGGCCTTAACCACGATGGCTATAGCCTAAGACCAGACTGGGTAGCTTTGAAAGCAAACATAGAGCAGATTCCTGAACCGGCAACAATGGTTTTAAGCTTAGTCGGCCTGGCTTTTCTAAGGAAAAGAAGTAAATAGGAAGTTGGTAACAAGACAAGAATACTCTTTTGTGTCTTCCGGTGTCCTTAGAAAAGGACACCGGAGACACGGTGAGTATAGTACTCACCCATAACACAGCAGTTTTATACATTATTGTTATTTAAAAATCAATAGGCTTTTGAGAGGGCTTAAAATGAAGATAAAATTAAGTTTACTGTTGGTATTGTTGTTTGCTGGTTTTGCAAGCGCGACTGTAGGCGACAGTTGGAATTTGTATAATGATTATGTGAGTGGTACGAACCCCAACGGTGCCTGGGAGTACACATCTCTGGAAGCGGGGAACCCGGGATATGAAGATGGTCCTTTTGGCTACAAAGGCGGCCCGGGCTGGTGGTGGGACCAATCTTACACACAATGCATGATGCATGTTGGCGCATACAATGGAGGGTATGGGCTTGATATGGCTGCCGGCGAGGTAGGTATAAATTCAAATGCCGCCTGGCACACTGTTCTGCAATGGACAGCGCCCCAGGCCGGTACATATAAGATAGACGCTACTTTTATAGGTTCTGTAGATACCAGCGTAATTAGTCAGACACCGACTCCTGTTTACATCCAGAAGAATCTGGTGGGCGCGAATACCGGCACCCCCGGCGATGCTCTTTACTACGGTACTGTAACGGATACTACAACCCCTTTGGCACCTGATTCTATTATTGTAACACTTGATGCAGGCGACACGATATCTTTTGCCTGTGGCGGCATTAATCACGAAGGCTATAGCGAACTCCTAAGATCGGACTGGGTAGCTTTGACTGCAAACATAGAACAGGTTCCGGATCAATTTACCTGGAATCTGGTGGATGATTATGCTGTCGTGAACCCTAACGGTGAATGGAAATATACCAGCTATGAACCGTCCGGATGGGAAGGCTCATTCAGCTACAAAGGCGGTCCAGGCTGGTGGTGGCATTCAGTCTACTCACAATGCCTTATGCACGTTGGCGAATATAGTGGAGGATATGGACTTGATATGGCTGATGGCGAGATAGCTATAAATTCAAACCCCGCCTGGTACACTGCTATAAAATGGACGGCTCCTTTTACCGGTAATTTTGAGATATCAGGGTCTTATGTGGGTTCTGTAGATACTGCTTTAATCAGTCAGGCGCCTGTTAATGTTTATGTTGTGAAAAATATGGTGAACTGTGTATTCAATACCAGTGACCCTAATGTTACTCTTTTTAATGGCACTGTGGTAGATACAGTAACCCCCCTAGCATACACTCGTAGTGTACATCTTACCGAAGGTGAATCAATATCTTTTACCTGCAATGGCTATACCCATGAAGGTTATAGCGACCTGATAAGAAATGACTGGGTAGCGTTGACTGCGAATATAATCGGTACGCCTGATCCTAATTGCGGTTATGTAACTGTTCCTTCATGTGAAGATACTTGTGTATTTACCGGTACATCGATATCCGACAAGGGCAGCGACAGCAATATACCAGTTGGAAGTTTTCAGTATTCCACGGGTTCTTTTGCTCAAACTGAAAGTTATTTCAAGTTTCACGTTCCTGATTTTATAGAGGCTCCCGCAGGTAAACAGATTCGGATTACTTCCGCGAGGGTAGCTTTTTGGACGAAAACAAAATCCAGTCCTTTTGTTGGTTTTGACAGCGGCTTATTCGCATTGGGTAACCAGTGGTCGGAAAATACACTGTCCGGGAACAATCACCCAGCGATGGGAGCGTTAGAAACGATGAAGTGGTCGTATCCCGGTGATAGTACACGTTTTGTTGTGGACATATTGGGTTATGCTCAATCCGTGGCGAGTTCCGGCCAGGAGTATCTAAGTGTCGGTCTCAAAGCTTTGAGTTCTCAACCCAATGGTAATTTATACCGTGTCTTCACAAGAGAAGATTCTCTGCATGCTCCCAGACTAATCTTGTCCTATACTTATGTAGATAAGATAGAATCCGAGTGGATTGAGATACAAGGTATTGAGGATACCGGTTCATATCCGGGTTCAACAACATATTGGGACACGGAAAGAGCGATTTTTATCGGGACATGCGATGCGGTATGGCCGGGCGAGAATGTAGTGCAGGGTGAGATGTATATGAAGTTTTATCTGCCGCAATTGATAGTGCCTGCCGGGAAAGATATATTCATACATTACGCTGTTCTAAGAACGCAGGTAGTAGGTTGTGGCGCACCTATCGGTTTAACCTTTCACAAACTGGATGATTTCTGGGTTTCGTCCCAGGTTACAGGCAGCAACCACCCGATACCTGGTGCGCAAATCGGAGATCCCGAATTTTATCCCGGCAACTATCAGGGAATATGGCATAATGTAACAGAGTATGCCAGGAGTGCTGTGATTGCCTATGAAACAGGTAATGACCCTAACAGGCTGGATGGTTATCTGTCTTTTGCGGTGAAGCCGAACCCAACTGGCTTGTCGGATCCATGGTGGTTAAGAATCTTCACTATGGAAGAAACAGCGGCAGGTCCGGGTCCAGGTATAGGTGGCGGGCCGGCATTGCTGCTGAATTATTCATATTCCCCGCTTAGTCCCAATATAAGCGGTGGCAATGGCGTGAACTTTGATGATTTTGCTGCGTTGGCGTTTAACTGGCAGAAATGTTCGGATCCCACAGGCATTGGTTGTGAGTTGGCGTGGACAGAAGCGAGTCTGTGGCTAAATACCGATGAGTGCGGCTATTGGGGTTTCTTTAATGGGGACCTGAATCTTGACTGTTACGTTGATTTTGACGATCTCAAGTTTATAGTTGATAGCTGGCTTTTAGAGTAAAATTTAGATAGTAGAAGAGTTTCTGGCTGCAGGAATTCAGTTGCAGCCAGAAACTTATTTTTCGGCGATAGTTGAATAAAAATAGGAGTGTCAAATGAGTATGATATTTTACAATAGTCTAAAAAATAGAGGCAAACGAGCATTTACTTTAGTAGAGCTGCTCGTGGTTATCTCGATTATCGCGTTGTTGCTGGCAATACTTATGCCAAGTTTGCAAACGGCCAGAGCTCAAGCGCAGAAAGTGGTGTGCCGGTCCAATATGAGGCAAATTGGTATCGCCCTGCAGGCCTATATCGCTGAATATAACAGATTTCCAAATGACGTGTACAGAGGAGATAGCAAGTCGCCTTTTTATGCGTTAGATATAGTAGAAGGTGGTGTTGTGCCGCAACTTATAAAAGCGTTAAGGCCTTACTATTATAGTGGGGCGGGCCGTAAGTTTTACAAAGAAGATGGCACCCCGATACCTGCACCGGACGGGATAATGGATGTGGAAAAATGTCCTGCCGACAAGGCCAAGTACAAAAGCTATAGTATGGCAACTTCAGCGGACCGGATACATCTGGGATTTTCTTACCCACAAAAAGGCGATTGGGTTCCGACCGCTTACCCACAAGGGCCCATGGAAAATAATTGGAAACCAGTATATTATTCCGGGCGTGGTGTAGCTCCGGCGGATGTCCCGATTTTTTTTGACTCCGATTTCTGGTATATGAATATAGACCCGGTGTACAGTCCGAATAACCCCGACCGTCATTACGGTCCATTATGTTATGGTGGCGAATGGTTCAATTTTAAAAGACACCGCAAGGAAGTAAATATGTATTTTCTTGATGGTCACGCAACCAGTTGCGGTACGAGAGATAAGAATACTGCCTGGAATTATCTGCAATGGTTGCATCGTTATAGTAATAATGGAGCGACGCGTTTACCTGCACCAAATGAATATAAGTGGGGACCATATGCAAAGTAAGGCTTGTGGTACGGTGAAAGTTTTATTTATAATATTTTCCATAATTGCACTTCAGGTATCCATTGGTACCGGTCAGGTATGGAATTTATATAATGATTATGTGAGTGGCACGAACCCCAACGGAGCCTGGAAGTACACATCACTGGAGCCGGGGAATCCAGGATGGGAAGGTCCCCTTAGCGATAAAGGCGGCGGCTGGTGGATGCACACAGGTTACACAAGTATTATGATGTACGTTGGCCAATACGATGGGGCATGGGGACTTAAGTCGGCTGCTGACGAGATAGCTCTGAATTCGAATGCCGTCTGGCACGCCGTTATGCAATGGACAGCGCCCCAAGCCGGTACATATCAGATAGATGCCACCTTTAGAGGCGCTGCAGATCCCGCTGTAGTTAGTCAGACGCCGACTCCTGTTTATATCCAGAAGAATCTGGTTGGCGCGAATACCGGCAACCCCGGTGCGGCTCTTTACTATAGCTCTGTAACGGATACTACAACCCTTTTGACCCCTTCTATTACCGTGACACTTGCTGCCGGCGACACGATATCCTTTGCCTGCAGTGGCCTTAACCATGATGGCTACAGCCTAAGACCAGACTGGGTAGCTTTGAAAGTAAACATAGAGCAGATTTCTGAACCGGCGACGATAATCTTTCAAGAACCACTTGAAAATGCAATCCCTGTTAATGTTGGCCAGATAACTCGGGGGAATAATTTTGAGATTCTACTTCCCGGTTTGCCCGAAACTTCTGGTAAAGCCATAGTTTTAAGATTTAGAGGCTACTGGTATTATTCTGCTCCGGCAGGTCTCTCCCAGGCAATGAAGGTTAGTGTCAATGACACGTTTTTGACACGAACAACCGGGACAGGAGGCGAAAGGCTCATTGGCAGAAGTCCTACATTTACCCTTGCAGGTGAAAGTGATTATTATCCAGTTTTTAACGGCGATGAAATTAATGCGTTGTATGCTCCGAGCGCAAACGTTGCTGATAGTATGATCACGGGTGGTTTTGGATCGTGGTTTATGCTCGATATATCCGATATGACAAGAGGTGTCGATGGCAATATAATAAGATTTTATAATATCCATTCGTTGGATTATGTGCTGCATATTGAACAGTGTGAAATCGGCTGGATTGACAAATCCTTGATTGTATCTGAAGTAAACCGTGCCCCTGTTAGAAATGGCGATATAGCCGGCAGTTTGGTTGTTAATGGAGTTACTCTTTCACAATCGACAAAGGGCGGTTTTAGTTTAAAAGATGCCGATGGAGATGAATTACTCATAGAGACTGCTATCAATATGGGTGAAAATGCGAATTCAGAGCTTATAGCAGATGACACTCTTTCGACACCAGTTACGGTAAGTTTTAGCCAGTCTGGGAGCAATAAATTTATTATGAATGCCAATTGGCCGAAATTTACGCTTTCTCGGGAGTTGACTTTATCTTCCGATGGGTTGGTGTGGCAGGATACGTGGACGAACATATCATCCTCTTTGAGCGGGTTGCCATTTAGGCATAAATTTTTTATTAAAAATGAACAGGCAGATTTTTTAATAGGTGGAAACCCTGATATTGATGCGACTACTTCGTGTGCTTTTAATCCAACGGTTTTTGTTAGTTCCCCAGGCCATCCGGGAAATGGTATGGGTATTACCGCTGAAAGCGACAAGTTACGTTTGCTTATGCGAGTAACCGGATTTGGCGGGCTATCAGAAATATATGCGCAGGATATTGCCTTGAGCCCGGGAGCTTCTTTAACCACTGAAACTCGAATTAGCGTTGTTAGTGATGGTGGTGGTTATTGGTCGTTCATAAATGACGTGAGAGATAGATGGGGGGCCAATGGTGTATGCATAGACAGGCCGATGTTCATTGATTTTACAGAGGTCAGCGGCGCTACTTATGCACAAAGGGTTGCCGGAGCTCTTAATCAGTTGGGGCCTGTATATGTCGCGCATGCTCCATGGATTAGATTGCATCAGGATGCCGAAGTTGTGCGAACAGGCACCTATCCAAAGCTTCCTGGAGGCGCGGCTACGACTCCTGGACTTTGCCCGACTTTGGATGTTGATGCTTATCTTACTTTTGCACATCGTTTTGCGAGTTGGTATCGGTATGGGTGGGAAGTAGGTCAAATACACGCTGCTTGTCCTAATGTGAAAGTTATTCAGATGATGCATCCTTCTATGGAGGTTGCCTATAAACCGGCGCATAATCAATGGCCTTGGTTCAATGATGCTATCTTAAGGTCTGACGGTACAGTTTTTGAAAGCAGGAATTACACTGTTAGCTGGCTGTGGAACTATGCGGACTTGGATTGGGAAGTGTATTATTACTTACCCAGACAAGGTTCGGCGTACTATAATGACCTTATAAGTAGTATTCAAAAAAGTATGGATGAATATGATAGTGATGGAATTTATTGCGATGAATTTAGCTGGGTTTCCTTAACAAGACAGTACAGCAGATACGACTACAGCAGATGGGATGGGTTTTCGGTTGATCTGGATAGTTCAGGCAATGTTGTGAGACAAAAGACGGATTGTGCTTATGCTACAGAGACAGCGCAAGCCGGTATATTTGCAGAAGTTTCTTCCAGAAACGGATTTCTCCTTGCAAATACACCAGCGGCATTAAGATCAATCAATAATTTGCCCATACTCCGTTTTGTTGAAGGTGGCAATGGAATCGGGGCATTTGGGTATGCGCATTTATCTCATGTCCCGCTGGTGTTAGGAAATTATGGAGACTATGTGACCAAGCAGGGTGTTTTTGAGGCGGTCAAGGCTGCGGTAGAGCGTGGGTGTGTGTATTCCCCGATGTATACGGTGAACATTTTATTTGACAGGCCGGAAAATTTTGTTTGTAAATTATATCCGATTACAATCAAGAGTATTGGACAGGGGGTAATTAATGGCGAAGAGAGAATAATAACTACAAAATCTGGTGAGTATTTCTGGGGAGAAAAGGGGCTTTTGCTTAAGAATTATGTTTTTGATTCTCTGGGAAACCTTGTTAATACAATAACCTATTTTGATTTAGACGGCAGGATTGATATAACTGTTCCTGTCAATGGTTTGGTTATAGCTGAAAAGATTAAAGCCGGCTGTGATGTCTATGATTTTGACAGTAACAACGAAGTTAACCTGAAAGATTTGAAAGTGATGGCTGATTGCTGGTTGAATGGAATTGATTGTATTTGGTCAGGAGCTTCTTCTTCCGTATCCAAGCCAACAAATGTTGGTTTCGAAATTTTTTCAGATTTTGCAGGCTGCTGGTGAGTTTTGTGCGGGCAGCAGTTTGCATAGTTTTTTAATTTTATCTTTTTAGGAGTAATTTGTGAAATATGCTATAAATACCAATTGTTTGATGGAGCAATTTTCTACCATAGATATTGTTCGGATGGCTGGTAAATTAGGATTTGATGGTATTGAATGGGGCTTGCCTGAAAAAGATTATAAGCAGGCTGCTAAAGATATGGTCAAGGCTTCATCTGATTATGGTCTTAAGATTGCTGGTTTTCTGAACGCGGGGCATCTTTGGAAAGAAAACCTTATGCGAAGTTATAGTGAAGCCGTCGCCGGAACAGGGGCTGGTTATTTGCGTGTTACAGCTCCATGGGTTGCATTTAACTATGATGAATCTTTGCATCAAAAACAAAGTTTTAACGAGCTTTTTGCTATATGCAGAAATGGTCTTGACAAACTTGTCGAACTTGGCAGTGAATATGGAATAAAATATGTTATAGAAACACATATGGGTGGTCTCTGTGCATCTCCAGTGATAGGCAAGATGCTTCTTGATGGACTTGACCCGAATCATGTCGGGCTTTTGTATGATCCAGGCAATGGTGTTGTGGAGGGCTTTATCAGGCCTCGATTGGCAATTGAAATTATGGGTTCATATCTTGCAAGTATTCATGCTAAGAATCTTCGCCATGTTTGGACGGGTTTAATCAGAAAAGATGGCCCTGTCAGGGCTGGCTGGTCATATGAAATTAGTTTACTTGATTCAGGATATGTTGACTGGGCAGAGATGATGTTTGCGGCTAAAGTGTGTAATTTTAATGGCTGGATTTCAATGGAGGAATTTTTTAAGCCTGAGCCTGAAAAAATGCTCAAAGATGGACTTGATTTTTTAAAGCAGTGTGAAAAAGAGTCGCCGTCAGGACCTCAATCGCCGTTTTCAACTTTTAATGATTGATTACTCAAGGAATAATTTATGATAATAGACATGCATGCTCATGTTTATGCGTGGCCTAAAATACGTTCGTATCGCGGGTCTCCTTCAGTGCCGCTATCTGCAGAACAACAGATAGAAATCATGGATTTAAAGGGAATTGACAAGGCTGTAATTTTGCCTCTTTGTGCTCCCGAAGTTCCATGGGAGCCTCAAAGTTCAGGTGAAATTCTACATATTTGTGAGAAATATCCGGGCAGATTTATACCATTTTGTAATATGGACCCAAGAATGAAAGCGAATGTCGGGGAAACAGTAGTATCCGAATTTGTTTTCCATTTAGAACAGTATAAAGAACTTGGTTTTAAAGGTGTGGGTGAGTTTGCGAGCAGGATATATTGGGATGATCCGAGGATGCTGGTCTTTTGCGAGGCTTGTCAAAAAGTTGGTTTTCCCATACTTATTCATATGACCGTACCTCCGGTGCATGATTATGGCGTTCTTGATGATATTGGGTTGCCAAGAATGGAAACGGTACTCAAAAAATTTCCTGAGCTGGTTATACTTGGCCATGGGGCTACTTTCTGGTCTCATATAAGCGGTAACTGCAAACTTGCAGGAAAGACCATCTATGACGGCACATTAGAAGGGCCAGTTGAGCCGGGAGGCCGTATAGTAGAGCTTATGAGAAAGTATCCCAATTTGTGGTGTGACCTTTCTGCCGGCAGCGGATATGAGAGCATGACAAGAGATTTATCTTTTACTTACGAGTTTCTTGATGAGTTTCAGGATCGTCTTGTTTTTGGGCAGGATTACTGTGTAATTACCAATGACATGCAGCATTTGGAATGGCTGAGACAACTTAGAGATGAAGAAAAGATAACGGTCGATATGTTTGATAAGATAACAGGCCAAAATTGTATCCGGCTGCTGAAGCTTCACATCTGACGATAAACATGGTCGCTTCTTATTACGTTTGAATTTTTAGGTATTTTATGGAGATATTATCGTGAAAATTGCTTTGAAAATTTTTAGTTTAACTTTTGTCGTATTGGTTGGCTGCTCAACTATTACAAATGCCCAGCAGAGCGATGCAAACAGCGTGCATTACCAAACGCGCAAGCAATTGTTCAGTTATCCAGCCTATGATTTTGAAAATAAATCAGAAAACGCGGTAGATGCTAAAAATTTTATGGTTATGACAGATTGTGAATATGGTTCATTGACACTACAGCAGGCCGATGAGAAGATAAAACATTATTATGATCAGGGTTTTAGTGTAATTCTGTCTGAAGGGAGTCGATACTTATTCAGAGATAGTATTGAAGAGCCTGTACCTAACGCATTAAAGTTCTTGCCTTTTCCAGAGAATATAGATAGTACCAAAAAGTTGGTCGATGCGTGCCATAAATATGGAATGAAATTTTATGTCCATCTCACAAGCACGATGATAAGCCAGCAATTGCTTGAAAAGCATCCAGATTGGACGATGATAGACTTGGCAACAAATAAACCGCGAGTTAACGGGTATGGCACAGTTTCCGCCTGTATTAATAACGATGATTTTATGAAAGCCTATCTGGACAGACTTGAGACGTATATTAAAGAGGTCAGGCCGGATGGAATAATGCAGGATGAAATACAATTCTGGGGTCCTACAACATGTGGTTGTAAATCATGCCGTGAGAAGTTTAAAGCTGACACGGGCTTCGATATTCCTGAAAATTCTGACGGTTGGATTTATCATTTTGCTGATAGTCCATCTTACGCAGCATGGCTTGAATGGAGAAGAGCCAAAGTTATGGAAAATATGAAAAAAGTCAGGACGTTGCTGAAGAAATACAACCCTGATGGCATTGTTACGCATTATGTTTCCAGTAATTCAGCGATTTGGTGTTATTATGCAACGGGTCTTGTAATAGATGATTTTCCTGCTTTTGCAGACAATGTTGGATATGAATGCCAGCCGCCGGATTTCCAGTATCTTTATTATTGGCCTCAGATAATCTTCGAAATGAAATATCTGAGAGCAGTAGCCGAAGGAAATAATTCGGGAATGTGGACATTATTTTACAATCAGACAAATTCTGATACTGTTCTAAACTGGTTTGTTATGATGAGTCAGGGGTCAAGTGTCTGGTGGCGAGACGGCGGAAATGAAAAAGTAAGAGCGCCGCTGATTTCCTGGGAAAATAAATTTGCAAAAATTTGTTCAAATCTTAAAAACGCTGCTAATATAGGTATATTGTTTTCATTGGATACGCGTGACAGAAATCCGGAAACCACAAGCAGCATCAGTTGGTCTCAAAGTTTTGCCGGAGTATGTTATGCTATGACAGATGGGCATTTGCCTTATAAAGTCATTCTCGAAAGCGATATGCAGGAAAAATCTTTAAATGATAAGATAGACACCTTGCTTTTATTCAACACAGGGTCTATGTCTGATAAAGCAGTGCAAACAGCCAAAGATTTTGTTCAGAATGGCGGCACTCTAATTGCTTCTTCTTCGACATCGCTATATGACCAGACAGGCAAAAAACGATCAGATTTTGGCTTAAGTGAAATTTTCGGCTTTAGTTATCAAGACTTGACAAAAGAACCAAGTAAGCTGGTTTTGGGTGATGGGAAGGAATTGGAACACAAACAATCATTTGTCCAGCTTAAGAATATCGCTTCCGATGTCACAGTGGCCGGCAGGATGGTTTTGGCAAGTGGCAAAGAATATCCTGGTTTCCTTGTGCGGAACTATGGCAAGGGAAAGGTGATTTATTTTGCCGGCTATCCTGAACTGAATTATTTCTTTAGTTATTATGGCGCCCCAAAGATAGTTCCTGGGCAATACTGGAAAGATGAGCGCAAGCCTGAATACGGCAAGCTATTGTGTGATACAATATTGTCCAACACTAAGAGATTGCCAGTACAATTAAGCTATTTACCCAAAGGTGTAGTTGCCGAGGCGTACAATCACCATCTTGGTGGTATAAAAGGCATACAGGTTCACTTGGCGAATTTAACAGGAGCATATTTGACCGATGGTAAAGTCCCGATGACTCGGTGTCTGGAATTTCCTGATGTAATGTCAATGCTCAACAAGCAGGACAAGGCGATAACAATATCAGTGGAAGCTAATGATATCAAAGATGTGTTTTTGATTTCACCCGATTTTGATACTGTTGTCTCGTTACCTTATACGGAGCGGCAAGGCTGTACTCTTGTCAAGCTGGAAAAGTTTTATAGATATAGCATCCTGTATTTTAATCAGGGGGATTCAGTCTCAATCAGGAAATATTTGGGTAAAATTTCGGATTCAATACCTGCGCCGAAAGAATTGATTTACGACATAATAAAACCTCTGGCGGGAAAATATGATCCCAATAGTATAACAATATTTGTGGATTCTAACGATTGTAAGGGGGGGTATGATGTAGCAAAGATGGAGAATGAAACGACGAAGGTTATTTATGGTAAGGGAAGTAATTTTTCGGAATTAGAATTTTCTTTTAATATGGATAAACAATTTAATAATCCTGTACTTGAATTAGGAGCAAAAGATGACGGGGATGCTACCAAAGCTTCAATCAAAATTATGGTTAATGGCAGTGTTGTTTTTGAAGGAGCAAGTGATTTTCCAGATCAAAGCTGGTTGGTAAAAAGAATTAAGTTTAATGAGGAGTTGCTCGTCAAGGGCAAAAACGTAATAGCGATATCAAATATAGGTACTGGACCTCAAGGCTATCCTCCATGGGTCGCAGTTAACTTTATACGAATTTTATCACAGGTTGAATGACGCTTGGCGTGTATAAGTGAGAATGCTTTTGTATTATCGAAATTATTCAAAAAATTAATGTATTAATTGAAGTTATGAGTGGAAAAGGAATATAGTTATGAATAGTTCTGTAGTAAATCGTAAAGTTGTTGAAAAACTTGCTATTGATGGAGGTACACCGGTTTGTAGTGAACCGTTGCCACAAAGAGGCTTGATTGGTGAAGAAGAAAAATTTATGGCCATAAAGGTTTTTGATGAAGCTATCGAAACTGGTAATGCCTTTGATTACGGTGAAAAGTATGAGGCACAGTATGAGCAGGATTTTGTGAACTTTATGGGTGGTGGTTTTGCTGATGGTGTCAATTCGGGCACAAATGCGATATATTGTGCACTTGGCGGTTTGCAAATAGAGCCTTTTTCTGAGGTAGTCGTACCGCCTATTACTGATGCAGGCGGTGTAATGCCTGTTGTTATGATGGGGCTTATTCCTGTTTTTGCCGATTCGGACCCACGAACCTATAATACTTCTGCTGAGCAAATAGAACGTTTAATCACAGAGAGAACACGGGCAATAATAGTTGCGCATATTGCAGGCGATCCAGTAGATATGTGTCCGGTGATGGAGCTTGCTCGTAAGCATGAACTGTATGTAATTGAGGATTGTGCACAGGCGCATGGAGCTGTTTATAGAGGTGAACTTGTTGGCAGGTTTGGAGATATTGCCGCTTTTTCAACTATGAGCGGAAAGCATCATTGTACAGGAGGTCAGGGCGGTGTTGTTTATACAAAAAATGAAAATTTGCACTGGCGTGCAAGAAGGTTTGCAGATAGGGGCAAGCCTTTTAATATTGCCGGTGAGACTAAAAATGTTGTAGCAGGTATCAACTGTAATTCAAATGAACTTTCTGCGGCTATTGGAATTGCTCAGCTTAAAAAATTGCCCGGCATTCTTAAAAATCGCAGGTTGGTTGGCGATGCAATAAAAGCAGGCCTAAAGGATTGTAAAGCGGTAAGTTTCGTTTGGCAGGTACCTGACTCCAAATCTTCTTACTGGTTTCTGAATCTTAAACTTGATTTGAATGTGATAAGAGTTAGTAAGGAGACATTCTGTGATGCTATAAGCGCAGAAGGTCCTCTTGTTTCTCCCACCTATCGTCACATACAGTGCGAAAAACCCTGGTTTGAAAATCAATCTGCATTTGGTACCCAGGGATTCCCCTGGAGTTGCCCGCTATACAAAGGAGAAAAGAAGCCTAAGTATGACTTGAAGAATGCCGTTTCTGTAACAGAAACACACTTCAATGTATGGATTAACGAACGTTATGGCCAAAAAGAGGTCGAGAAAATTCTGGCCTCAATCAAGAAAGTGGAAAACGCTTTTCTCGTTGCTTAAAAAAGACGTGAGCGTTATTTGATATTAGACTGTATTGCTTATTTTTTTGACCACGGTGTTTGTAGATTTGTATTGGAGTAGATAATATGCAATTGATTGACTGGGGTATTGTTTTTGCATTTATTGCATTTTTGATTGGATCTGTTCTTTATACCAGAAAATATGTAAAAAGCGTTGCCGGTTTTTTAGCCGCGGAACGTTGTGCCAGCCGATACATTTTAGCTGTAGCTGGAGGTAGTTCTTCGCTTGGTGCGATAGCGATTATAGCAATGTTTCAACTGTATTACAGGACGGGCTTTACTGCCAAATGGTGGGAATTGATGTCTCTCCCGGCCGGCCTTATAATAACTATGTCTGGTTGGGTTGCCTATCGTTACAGACAGACACGAGCAATGACGCTGGCTGAGTTTTTTGAGAAGAGGTATAGCAGAAATTTCAGGCTTTTTGCAGGCATACTTGGTTTTTTATCCGGGATAATAAATTTTGGCATATTTCCCGCAGTCAGTACAAGGTTTTTTATATATTATTGTAACCTTCCGATGCGATTTGAATTTGCTGGCATTGAAATGTCAACTTATGCGGTTTTGATGGCAGTCCTTCTTGTAGTTGCGTTATTTTTCGCGTTTGTTGGCGGTCAGATTTCTATAATTGTTTCAGATTTTTTGCAGGGTACATTTTTTAATTTTGCCGGGATTGCAATCTTTTTTTTTCTTATAGTCTATTTTAAATGGTCGGATATTTCTGAGACGCTTTTAGCCGCTCCTATTGCTGAATCAAAGGTAAATCCTTTTAATATAGGCAATGAGGGAGAGTTTAATCTTGGTTTTTTTCTTATAGTGATATTTGGTCAGTTTTATACATGTATGGCCTGGCAGGGGTCAAGTGGATACGCGTGTTCTGCCAAATCTGCTCATGAGGCAAAAATGGGCGGTGTGATTCAGCAATTGCGCAGTTATGTCTTGCTTATAGTTCTTACATTTGCTCCGATATGCGTTTATGTTCTTATGCATCATCATAATTATTTTGGACAGGCTGAGAAAGTAATTGGTTCGTTAAATGGCATAAGTTCTGATCCAACAAATATGGTGCGTGAGGAAGCGCTTGTTCCGATTGCCTTGAGGATTATTTTGCCAACCGGTTTGATAGGCGTGTTTTGTGCGGTTATGCTCGGTGCGCTCATCGGCACTAATGAAACTTATTTGCATTCATGGGGAAGTATTTTTGTGCAGGATGTGATAATGCCTTTTCGAAAAACTCCCTTTACGCCCAAGCAGCACATGCTGGCACTTCGTTTATCTATAACGGGCGTGGCTATATTTGGTTTTTTCTTTAGTCTGATATTTTGCAATGCTCAATATATTCTAATGTTTTTTGCAGTAACAGGCGCTATATTTCTTGGTGGAGCAGGTTCAGCGATTATTGGTGGCCTCTACTGGAGCAGGGGAACTACACTGGCGGCATATCTGGCTATGGTAAATGGTGCGGTGATTGGCGTTGGAGGCATTATCGTAAAACAAATTTCACCTGATTTTTGTTTAACGGGCCAGGAAATATTTTTCATTGCAATGGTTTCTTCTATCGCTATATACATTATAGTTTCTTTGTTGTCTGGATGTAAATTTGATTTGAATAGTCTTTTACACAAGGATGCTGAACAGCAGGTTGATAAAGATGGAACGTTAAAAAAATATTTTACAAATATCTGGACGAAATTTATTACCAAAGAATTTACCAAATCGGATAAAATGTTTTATGCTATAATGCTCATCTGGATGGTGTTCTGGACACTTGTTTTTATTGCAGGAGTAATGTGGAATTTTTTCTTTGGCATCTCGGATAGCATCTGGCTGAAATTCTGGCACATCTGGATATTTTCGATGTTCGGATTTGCGGTCATTGTAGCGGTTTGGCTTGCCATAGGTGGTTTTAAAAATTTAATAGAGATGTTTAGAATTCTTGGTGGTACAAGAGTTGATGTTTCAGATGACGGATGGGTTAAAAAGCCGGGGAAACAAGGAGATGTTCAGATATAAAAATGCCAGTGATAAAACTTTTTTTGAAGTAATGTGATTTTGTAACAAAGGCGCATTTGGTTATGTACTTAACGGGATTTGCAGATGAAGCGGCCAGAGGTGTTGATGGTCAAATAAAGGCGACCAAGCAATTAGGCTGGCATCATATTGAGGCCCGCAGTATTGACTGTGTAAATATAGTTGATTTGCCTGATGAGAAGTTTGAACAGATATTAGAGAAATTAAATTCTGCTGATATAAAAATTAATTGTATCGGCTCAACTATTGCTAACTGGTCAAAGCAGATAACTGACGACTTTGATATTACCATCTCTGATGTCAAAAGGGCAATTCCTAAAACGCATAAACTCAACACGAAGATGATTCGTATTATGAGTTATGCAATTTTAAAAGACAAAGGTTCGGATGAGCAGATGGAGCAGGAGAGATTCAGAAGGCTTCGGGAAATAAAAAAAATGTTTGATGATGCCGGGATTATACCTGTTCACGAGAACTGTCAGAACTATGGAGGGATGTCTTATAAACACACCTTGAGATTGCTGGAGAATGTGCCTGGATTAAGGCTTGTGTTTGATACCGGTAATCCGATTTTGTCAGAGGATTATTCCAGACAAAAACCATATCCCAAACAATCAAGTTGGGAATTTTATTCTAATATAAAAGAATCCATCGCTTATATTCATATCAAAGATGGCAAATGGGATACTAATGCTCAAAAAGCTGTTTATTGCTGGCCTGGTGATGGGCATGGTGATATAAAAAGAATACTAAAGGATTTGATTCTTAAAGGTTATGCGGGTGGTATATCAATTGAGCCTCATATTGCGACTGTCTTTCATGAGAAGTTAAACAATGACAATGAAGATGTTATGTTCAACAGTTATATTGAATATGGCAGAAGATTGGGGAGTATAATAAACGATATAAAGAAAGAAGTCTCAAGGGCAAAATGATGAAGATATGGAATTTTGGCATAATTGGCGCAGGTATGATTGCTGATTTTCATGCAAAAGCCATTGCTGATATAGACAATGCCAAATTGATTGCGGTTTGCGATATAAATAAAGTCCGTGCTGATGAAATGTCGGCTAAGTACAAATGTAAATCTTATGGTTTATATCAGAAACTTTGCAGCGATAAAGAAATAGATGTGATAACAATTGCTACTCCCAGCGGCCTGCATGCGGAGCCTGTTATTGCAGCGGCTAAAGCCGGAAAGCATGTCATTTGTGAAAAGCCCTTGGAAGTTACATTGGATCGCATCGATGCTATGATAGAGGCTCACGAAAAGGCAGGAACTCAATTAGGTTGTATTTTTCAAAATCGTTTTACTGATGCCATGGAACCGCTTAGAGAGGCAATTGAAAAAGGCAGATTTGGGAAAATTACTTATGCTGGGGTTTATGTTCCCTGGTGGCGAAGTGATGAGTATTATAAGGGTAATTGGCGGGGTACCTGGAAACTTGATGGAGGCGGGGCATTGATGAATCAATCTATTCATATGATTGATATGCTTTGTGACTTGATGCCGCCGGTAGAGTCGGTAAAGTCATTTACTGCGACTTTAGGCCATGATATTGAGACGGAAGATACAGCAGTTGCCTGCTTAAAATTTACAAATGGCGCATTAGGAATTATCTATGGCGCAACATCTTCCTGGCCCGGCCAGTTCAAGAGATTTGAGATATCAGGGACAAAAGGAACGGTTGTTTATCTTGAAGACAGCGTTCCTGTTTGGCAGTTTATTGATGAGCAGCCGGAAGATGAAGCTATTTGTGAGACATTTAGCCGTACGCAGGGGCAGGGAGGTTTTTCAGACCCTGCCGCAATAGCTCATACTAACCATGCGCGTAATTTTAGGGCATTTTTAGAATCCCTTGATTCCGAAAAAAAATTTAATTTGGATGGCAGAGAAGGCAGAAAAGCGGTCGAATTGATTATGAGAATTTATAACTCTTCAAAATTGTGATTATAAATCTATGAATTGTTCTTAAGGGCATGGGAATTCCCTGTCTATGTAAATTGAAGGGTAGATTAAAATGAAATTGTCGAAGTTTAAGGTCTTGTCTGAATCTGAAATTAGTGATATTCATAATGTATCCATTGATATTCTCACGAATTGTGGAATAAAAGTTCTTAACAAGCGTATGCTTGATTTTTTAAGACAGAAAGGGCTTGTCGTTGATGCTGAAAAGCAAATAGTCAGGTTCTCGAAGGCCTGCATAGAAAGTGCTTTGGCAAGCATTCCCTGTCAATTTGAAGTATTTGATCAAAATGGCAAGCCTGCTTTTGTGCTTGGCGACGGTGTTCCAAAGATAGCTGCCGGCCACAATGCCGTTTTTTGGTTCGATTCTGAAACGGGGCAAACCCGCAACTCCATGGTTGCCGATGTGGAATTGTTTGCTCGGATATGCGATGATCTTGATGGTATTGATATGATAGGTATTCCCGTAATGCCACAGGATGTGCCTGATCCACATGCTTCACTGCTTTATGGTGTTCAGGCCGTCATCGAGAACTCTGCGAAACCAATTTATTTTTCAACCGACAGTGCAAAAGTCAATAAGGCTTGCATTGAGATGCTTAGAGCGGCATTCAGGGGCGATCTGAAAAATCAGGTATATGGCATCACACAGCTTTCACCCACAAGTCCTCTGTTCTGGGAAGGGAATGTCGTTGATGCGATTATGGATACCGTGGATACTGGAGTGCCAATAGCGATACTGCCCGAACCTAACGCCGGTATATCAGCTCCTTACACGCTTGCCGGGCTTTTGACGATGAATAATGTCGAATGCCTGTCGGGTCTTATCATGATACAGCTTTTATGCCCAGGCGCAAAAGTTATGTATGCCAATTCATGGACGACTACGGATATGCGAAGCGGCGCTGCGTTGGTTGGTTCAGCGGAAACGACTCTTTGTCGTATTGCCGCAGCTCAACTTGCACGATTCTATAAAATTCCATCCCATACGACTGCGCCGAATTCCGATAACCACGCTCACGATGAGCAAAACGCCTGCGAAAAGACCCTTAGTCAATTCTGTGCTGTTGGTGCCGGACATGACCTTATCGTTAACTGTGGTATGTTTGCGACAGGTATGACGTGCAGCCACGAACAATTGCTTATTGACGAAGAAATCTCATTGATGGCCAAACGTATCGCTGCCGGTATCACTGTTAACGATGACACGATTGGCGGTAGCCTTATCAAGGAAATCGGGCCGCATGGGCAAACCTATTTAACTACCGATCACACGATGAAAATGTTGTATTCAGATGAATATCTGCTTCCTCGTCTTGCTGTTCGCGGACCGAAAGCGAGTTGGGATGCTCATGGTAGTAAAGATACATATCAGCTCGCACGAGAGAAAGTGCGACAGTATAAGGCGGCTAAACCTAAATTGATTGACAATAAAATTAAATCAGAACTGCAAAAAATAGTCTCAAAATTTTAAAATTTGTATTTGTCTGGCAGATTGAACTCGACTGGGTGGCGCAAATGGTTGCTTCGTTAAAACAGTCGGTATCATTGCCGTTGGATTGGAATGAAGCCAGGAAGTTTTTCAAAGAATAGTCCATGAGTCTTGCTAAAACAAATGTAATTTTTAACATGAGTCATTAATAGCTCTCTTTGTTTTTAAGGGTGTCTATTGCTGATATGAAGATGTTTATGTTTCCTAAATACATTACCTCAGTACAGCAGATAGAAGAAGTTCTTAGTAGGCCATCTGATGCGACGGTAGAATCGGTGGCAGGCTATAATGGCGACATAATGATACTTGGCACCGGCGGCAAGGTTGGTCCAACAATGGCGCGGATGGTCAAGCGGGCGATGGAAGCTGCTAAAATTGAAAAGCAGGTGTTCGCTGTCGATATAATGCCCATGCCAGAATTGGAAAAGCAAGGTATTAAGACGCTCGTATGCGACATGCTTGATATTGATGCGGTAAAAACTCTGCCAAAAGTTGAAAATATAATTTACATGGCTGGCCGCAAGTTTGGCTCTACCGGTACTGAATGGATAACATGGGCTGCCAATGTCATGGTGCCGCATAATGTTGCCAGTGTATTTACTGCCAGTCGAATAGCCGTGTTTTCAACCGGCTGTGTCTATCCCGTGGTGCAATTGGGAAGTGGTGGGTCAGTTGAAACGGATACGGCCAATCCGGTTGGCGAATATGCTCAAAGCTGCCTTGGCAGAGAAAGAATGTTTGACTACTATGCTGCCGAGAAAGGTGAAAGAGTCGTGCAGATACGCCTGAATTATGCGGTTGAACTTCGTTATGGTGTGCTGGTTGATATTGCCATGAAAGTCTTCAATTCAGAACCGATTGATATTACCACTGGATACATAAATGGCATTTGGCAGGGTGATGTCTGCAATCAGGTGATACAAAGCCTTGTATATGCAAGCAGTCCATCGTCTATACTTAATATCACCGGGCCAGAGACAGTGTCTGTGCGTTGGGCGGCGAGCGAGTTTGGCAGAATTTTTGGCAAAACGCCTGTCTTTGTCGGCACGGAAAATGGCAAAGGCTATCTTAATAATGCCGCAAAAGCAAATTCGCTTTTTGGAAATCCGACAGTTCCTCTTGGAACTATGATCCGCTGGATATCGCACTGGATCAAAAATGGCGGCGAAAATATAGATAAGCCAACTCATTTTGAAACGCAGAACGGCCAGTATTGATGTGAGAAAGATGTTTCCATGAAGTTGAATGAACTTCCGCCAGAACTTTTAAAAAAAATCCGTAAGGGGATTGTTATCCCAGCCGTCCCTTTATCGCTGAATTCACATCGCACATTTGACCAGCTGCACCAGAGAGCAATTTTACGATATTATATTGATGCCGGCGTTGGCGGGGTTGCGGTTGGTGTTCACTCGACACAGTTTGAAATCAGAGATCGCAATGTTGGATTATTCGAACCTGTACTCGAGTTTGCTTCAAACGTGGTGGACAATTATTGCCAAAGCAGGGGTATCGATCAAATATTTAAAATAGCAGGAGTTTGTGGCAAAACTGCTCAGGCGAAAAAGGAGGCCGAGTTTGCGTGGAAGAATGGATATCACGCAGGTCTGTTGAGTTTGTCATCATTTGTGGACGAAAAAGATGACAACATAGTCATCGACCACTGTCGGCAGATCGCAGAGATTATTCCTATTATCGGATTTTACCTTCAACCGGCTGTCGGGGGCGGAAGACTGCCATTGAGTTTTTGGAGAAAGTTTGTTGAGATTGAGAATGTCATTGCTATCAAAATAGCTCCTTTTAATCGATATTATACTCTTGATGTTATACGTGCAGTATGTGAATGTGGCCGTGAGAAAGAAATTGCTCTTTATACCGGCAACGACGACAACATTGTTGTTGATCTTTTGACAACCTATAAAATCGGCACAGCGTTTGTCTCAAAAGAAATTCGTATAGTAGGTGGCTTGCTGGGACACTGGGCGGTATGGACAAAAAAAACGGTCGAATTATTAACAGAAATACATAAAATACATGAAAATAAGAGTGCTATCACACCTGAAATGCTTACACTTGCCGCGCAAATAACTGAAGCAAATGCGGCGATTTTTGATGTGGCCAACGATTTTAGTGGTTGTATTCCCGGTATCCATGAGGTTTTGCGAAGACAAGGGCTTTTCGAGGGAAACTGGTGTCTTAATCCTCGTGAGACTTTATCATTTGGCCAGAAAGAGGAAATTGACAGAATTTGCAGCATGTATCCCCATTTGACTGACGAGGCATTTGTGAAGGAAAATCTGCCGCGATGGTTTGATAATTATTCTATTTGTTTGCCGTCCGCATAAGCTACGTGCCGTATACCTTAAAAGGTGGGTGTGATTGGTTGATAAAATAGTTTTGACTAATTTGGCCAGAGTAAACGCTGATTTATGTTGGTTCGCATAATGGCCAGCCATGCCGGATGTTCGAGGCGGCCGAAATAGCTGCGTAAGTCAGTGGACTGAAAGGAATACCAGTCTTCGATTTATATGGGATGTGGTTTTGATTTTAAAAACTTATCTGTAATTTTATAGAAAGGTTTTACGTGTTTCAAGAAAAACGCTTTGCGGTCTTGTTGCTCATACTTATTCTGGCTGGTTTGTGTTTTGGGGAATTTCAGATGCCACGATATCCCTGTCAGCCAGTTATACAGACTCCAAAGATAGATGGTATTCTCGATGAGCAATGCTGGACTCAATTGCCCTCCATAGGAGCATTTGTTAACGGTTCATATACGATTAATCCTGTACAGACCACTGTGATGCTGGGGTATGATTCGAATAATCTCTATCTTGGGATTCGCCTTGATGAGCCCTTTATGGACAAAATAGTCACCAATAAAACAGAGCATGACAGTGGGATATGGCAGGATGATGATTTAGAGTTTTTTATTGCTGCTACACCCGGGGCGGAAGTATATTTCCAGTTTTGTATCAATTCAAAAGGGACGACTGAAGAATGTCGTGATATAGACATCCCTGCGCAGTGGAACGGCAATTGGCAATCAGCGGCAAAATCAGGGGAAGACTGTTGGACGGTTGAAATGGCAATTCCCTTCAAAACACTTGGCGAGCAATACCCCAATGATGGCACTGTGTGGCGGATGAACATCTGTAGAAACAGAGTTGGTGCATCAAACATTTCCTCGTGGTCGGGGACTAATTCATTTACTGACCGTGAAAGATTTGGAGAGGTAATTTTTCTCAAGCAAAGATTGCTGCAAAGCATACATTCGTCTCTCAAGCAAAATCCTAAGACTGCTTATGACCTGCCGCCAGAGAATGAACTAAACTTTATCATTCAAGCGGCGGTGTCAGGTAATTATAAAATACGCTACAATTGGTTTGATAATAAAGAAATGGTCAGGGATGCAATTTCACATATTAAAGCTGACAAACCCACTCAATTTACAGAGCGGTTTCCTTTGTCAGAAAATCTCGTTTTAGGTCAGATTGAGTTGTTTTCTACAGCCAAGCCTGCCAAGGTGCTATATCGCAGTGAGCGTATGAGTACAGGGAAATACGACATCAGGGTTATAATGCTTGCAAATGCAGAGAAATTAGTTAATAAGTTGAGCAAGCAAAAAACACCTGCGCTTCTTGATGGCATCAAAAACACATGGCAGGGGCAGCTTAAGGTTCTTGATTGTAACAGCGAAAAACGCTCCATAGAAAAATTGTTGCATGAATGCAGAATTGTCGAATGGCTTATCGGTCTCGATTGCCAATGGCAATCTAAAACAGCGATGTGGTTCTCTTTGCCGCCGTTTACAAGTACTGACTATGATTATATTCCTAATCCCTGCGATATTGGTGGAAAAGTCAGCATCACAGCAATGCGAGGTGAATATGAGCCGGGCTGCGTTAATGTTCTAATGTTGGATGCCGGACACGATGTGATTTTAAAGATTAACAATCTTTTGTCTGATGCCGGTGATGTGTTGGATTGCAGCAATATTGACATACGAGTATTGAAATATTGGTATCAGGCCGGCACAGAGTCGGAAGTAGATAAAGCCGGAAATGTGGTATGGACGGGCGAATTATTGTTAAAAAATGATTCAATAATTGATTCAGACCACAACATCCAGCGAAATATTGTCCATAGTATTGCAGACAGCCCATATCTCAAGTCGGTGCACATTAGTCGTTTCCAGAGCCGTCAGTTTTGGTTGACGGCATACATTCCAAAGGAACAGAAGCCAGGCTTGTATCGTGGTTATGCAGAGGCAATGTCCGGGGACGTTGCACTTGCGCGCATTCCAGTTGAAATAAAAGTGCTGCCTTTGTCAATTGAGCCAAGCAAATTTACCTCTACGATGTATTATTTAGGCAGGTATAGCAATGGTAAAGATCCTAACAATGATGCCTGCTATCAAGAGGATTTGCGTGTTGCCGCAGATCATGGGTTCACTTCGATGCCCATTTTAGAAGGAGCCGATGCCCGGATGAAAGACGGCTTTGTAATTAGCTATGATTTTACTGTGATAAGAAAGGCATTGGAGTTGCGTAAGAAATATGGATTGACAGGCAAAACTGTATACTGGGGCAACAATTGGTACACCCAGCCTTTAGATTTATTGTGTAGGATTTCTGAAGAGCAATTGGTTTCAGAGTCACAGCATAAAGCCAATCTGATAAAGTTTTGTAAAGAGCTGTCAAAGATTGCAGCGGAAACGGGCATCGACTTCTACTTTTATACTTGGGACGAACCGGGCTACGATAGTACGGGCAAGGCTATGCGTATGTGCCGTATAATGAACCAATGGACGCATGAGGGCAATATGAAAACGGCTGTCGCCATTGACTTGCAAGGTGCAAAAGAATTAGGCAATCTGGATTTGCCTGTACTGGATATGCCGAGTGGTGTAATAAGTGAGCAACGTCGTAAATTACCTTATGATGAAGCATGGTTTTATTGGCACCCATTGGAAAATACGATGCCAGACAGGTTATTAAGTGGACTGATGATATGGTATGGTGGATACACCGGAAGTTATCCATATGCCTACAATGCATTGGGAGACTGGGATGATTGGGAAGGCGATTTCCATTATCGGCCGATGCATTATGCTTACAGGGGGGAAAGTGGCCCGGTTTTGACATGGCAGTATGAGGCTTTTCGTGAAGGCAGAGATGATGTCAGATATCTTGAAATGCTTGAGAAACGTGTAAAGCAGGCCGAAAAGATAGGCTTTGACACGTTCAGTTCACAAGATAAAAAATTTATGATACAAGCAAAAAATCTGCTCGATGTTCCTCCTGAAAAATTTGTGGGAGGCGCTCGCAGTCTGCCATTGAAATTGACTGCAATGGATTTTTATCAGTTCAGGCAAATGACTGCAGAAATGCTCGTTAAGGCCGATGATATATTAGCCAGGAAAAGATGCCGCAGGGAGTGAAGATACCTGGACAGCATTTAGATGAAATTATGGAATCTTCCAATGAGTGATAAAAAAGCATGGGATAGTTACCTTAGAAGCAGACAATATCTGGCAAGTGGCAGTTCCACTAACTCGAAAATACCTTTGTTTACCGGAGTTGAACCGGCAAGCATTGTAAAGGGAAAGGGATGTCGTGTATGGGATGCAGACGGCAATGAATATATCGATTTTCGTAATGGGCTTGGGCCTGTGACGCTTGGATACGGTGTGCCTGAAATTGATGAGGCCATAAAAATGCAGTTGCAAAATGGTGTTGTGTTTGGCCATCCACATCCTCTTGAGGGTGAAGTTGCAGAAATGCTGGTGAATGTTGTTCCATGTGCGCAGCGTGTTCGTTTTTTAAAAACCGGAGGCGAAGCAATTGCTGCCTGTATTAAAATTGCTAGAAATGCAACCAATAGGGATGTTATTTTGCAGTGTGGTTATAATGGGTGGCTTAATAGCCTTAGCGATGAAGGTTTTAGGCCATCTGGTTTGATAAATAGCAACCCCACCAAAGGAGTGCCAGCTTCTCTTGCAGCGCTTCATCATATGATGCCATGGGGCAAGGAAGATGTATGGGAGAATGTGTTTCGTAAAATTGGAGATAAAATAGCAGCCGTTGTAATTGCCTGCGATTATTCGAACATGTCCGAAGGATTGCATTTCTTACCGGCAATGCGCAGGCTTACACAACAGTATGGAGCACTAATGATAATGGATGAAATTGTTACCGGCTTCAGACTTGCCATAGGCGGTGCGCATGAATATTTCAATTTTATGCCGGATATGGCTGTATTTGCAAAAGGAATTTCAAACGGTATGCCGCTATCGGTTTACACGGGGAGGGCAGAGCTTCTTGATTCAGCTGAAGGATTAGGTATTTCCTCTACTTTTGGTGGCGAAACTTTATCTTTAGCGGCTGCAAAGGTGTGTATACGGTATTATCAGGACAATAAGGTTATCGAAAATCTGTGGAAAACAGGAAAAAAAATATGGCCTGAAGTTAATGCCTTATTTGGCAGGTATGGCATTGGCGCACAAGTTAAAGGATTTGAAGTATGTCCACTGATAGAATTTGCAAGTAATAGTCTTGCGAAGTTATTTTTTTGCGCCTGCTACAAGTATGGAGTGTCATTGTATAATGTTTCATATGTAAATTATGCTCATAAAGAAAATGACATTGCGGAGGCACTTGAAAGAATGGAATGTGCAATCAAGGAAATGGCAACTTCCGGTAATAACCCATGACAGTTGACGCGCATGTATATCTATATACCGAAGACGACTATAGTTTTTATGGCTGGGGAACAGGTTCATTGTGGCCGCTCTATTCATTGATGGAAAAGTCTGAAGCGGTTCGAAATGAGATTATTAAGATTTCCAAAAATGGATAGGGGGTCTCAATGTTTCAGGCAGAAAATATGGTCAATAAATTTAATGAATCTCAAAAAAAGATAAAAACAACAATAGTGATGTAACCTTAGTAATTTCAAATTAGCTTATATTTTTGTCAAAGTTTATTATGTACGAACTTAAAGTAGGTTTTGTTGGTGTCGGCTGGATGGGTTCGGTTCAGCTCAGCTCAAAAGGCTCACTGAACGCGATGATGCGAAATAAGACAACAAATGGCAAATGGATAAGACCTTTGGATAAATCAAACTCAGGTGATTTGGCCTGGCCACAGGATACAACAACACCGGACAGCGGCAACGTTGTTGAACATCAGACCGGCTCCGCTGTTGGACATTTTATTGAATGTGTAAAAAATAAAATCAAATCACCGCTTAGATTTGTAAATTCCCGGATTATAGCTTGGCTGGGCAGCGAAGATGTCTGCGAAATTTAAAAAGCTGATATCATTGCCACTTGATTGAACTGAAGCTAAGAAATTCTTCAACGATTAGAACCATGAGAATAGTAAAGACAAACTGCAATTTTGAACGCGAGCCACTAATAGCCCCCTTGGGCTTCAAAGGGGGCTATCTATCTGAACTATGGCAGTCTGTAGTTTTGCTTGGAGATGGCAAGGGCAATGAAGGCACAGGCCTTGGTACGCAAAGCACATTATGGTCAGACTCACAAGTCTTTACATCAAACAGCGAATCAGCGGGCAATGGCATGATGTTTTTAGCGACATCTTATGCCCTTGAAAGAGTAAAAGAGATAGAATGGGATACACCGTTTGATTTACTTGAAAAAATCCTGCCCGATGTTTATGAATATGGCAAAAAGATAACGAATAATCCGCATCTGAGACTTACATTTGCCCTTAACAGCCTTGTCGCAGTTGATAATGCCGCCTGGGTTATTTACTGCAAAGCTAAAGGCATTACTAATTTTGATGATATGCTTCCCACTGATATTAAACCTGCCCTTAACTGCAAACATGATAAACTGGCCAACATACCTTTGATGAGCTATAACGTACCATTGGATAAAATTGTCGAGGTGGTAAAGCAGGGCTATTTCTTTTTAAAGATAAAAATAGGCTCGGACCCTGACAAAGATGGCAATCTTGACAAGATGCTTGATTGGGACAAAAACAGACTAAAAGAAATTCATGAAGCAGTAAAAAATATTGAGACTCCATATATAAACAATGGAAAAGTTCCATATTATTTTGATGCCAATGGCAGATATGACAGCAAAGACAGATTGATGAGATTTATTGACTATGCTAAAAAATTAGGTGCACTCGACAGGATAATCCTCATGGAAGAGCCTTTCCCGGAAGAATTTCAGGAGGATGTTTCTGATATTCCAGTTAGAGTTGCCGCCGATGAAAGCACCCATTCAGATAAAGATGCCTTAGTTAGAATCCAGCAGGGTTACACCGCGATAGCATTAAAACCGATAGCCAAGACAATGAGTATGAGTTTGAAGATAGCCAGACTTGCCCATGAGAAAAATATTCCATGCTTTTGCGCTGATTTGACGGTCAATCCTATTTTGGTCGATTGGAACAAAAATGTTGCCGCCCGATTACCTGCATTACCGGGCATGAAGATAGGGGTATTGGAATCCAATGGCTATCAGAATTATAAAAACTGGCAGCAGATGAAAAATAATCATTCAATGTCCGGAGCGGACTGGATAGAAGCCAAAGATGGGATATTCAACTTGAATCAGGATTTCTACAGCCAAAGCGGTGGAATATTTTTGCATAGCAAATATTATAAAGAGTTAATTGGGATTGGAAAGTAGTTATTATGATTTGAATAGGAGCTGTTGATATTGGTACTCTCACCCTGAAGAGTTTACTGAAGTTATGAATAAACTTGGTCGGGCAAAATATACTTGCGTCTATAATTCTGGTTTTCGTTCAGATGAGGCATGCGATGCAAATGCCGCCAAATGAGCATGAAATAAATTTATGTATGCTGTTTAATTTGTATAATTCAAAATTTTAGAAAATTCGGAGAATAAATGATTATCGACATGCATACTCATGTGCCGCTTAATAAAAGTGATTGGCCGAAGTTTATTCATACTTGCAGAACAAATAATGTTTCGATTGCTATTGCTTCTGCTCTTGGGGTTACGGATTGGCCACAATATCCCAGCAAGGAAGTGGTTCGAAAGGCAAACGACCTTGCATTTGAATTTGCACAGTATTCCAGGGGACTTGTTCGATGGCTGGCGTATATCAATCCTCAGAACGCAAACTGGCCGAAAGAATTGCAGTTATGCCTGAATAAGGGGGCGATAGGAATTAAGCTTTGGATTTCAATTAAATCATCTGATGGCAGTATTGAAGGTGTCTGGCCGATTCTGGAGTGTGCTGGCAAACTGAAAATACCTGTGTTAATTCATTCATTCAATCGTCAGGTTGATTTATTTAAAGGTGAAATCAATACACTGGAAGTCGCGTCACTTGCCAAAAAAATTCCTCAAACTACCATTATAGCAGCACATGCTGGAGGCAATTGGCAAATAGGTATCAAACAACTTGCAAATCTTGATAATGTCTATGTGGACATCTCTGGCTCTTTCCCACAACGGACAATGGTTGAGACGATCGTACGCGAACTTGGAGACGAGCATGTTCTTTTTGGCAGCGATATGTATGGACGCGAACAGAGTTCGCAACTAGCTAAAATAATATTTTCTAATATTACAGATTCACAGAGAGAATTATTGCTCTATAAAAATTCTTGCAGAGTTTTTGGGCTGAATGGAAATTCAGCAGCTTCTCAGCAAATTACTAATTACAATTCTAAAACAATGCAATTTATGAGTGAGGTGGTCGATCATTTCTGCTTTGCAGGCAAGTTTACATTCTTGGGAACAGGGGTAAGTATTGAGGAGCTTGAGTGTGAACTTATTCGCAATAAATATACAGCCTTTGTTGCGAATGCCGAAACGTTGCATAACGATGATTTAGCAGATAAAAATAATAAATTTATTACCGAAGTGGCTGGTTCTTCTCAAATAAAACCTCTGGCAACTATTGATCCACTTGGGGATTGGCGGCCATTGCTCGACCAGGCAAAGCAGGATTTCGCGGGGGTATTGGTTTCACCTTACTTTCACCGTTGGAGTTTGCAGGATACGAACTGCCGAGACTTTTTTGAATCTTGTGCAAAAGATAAGTTTCCTGTCTGGATTAATTGTGATTTGGGTGATAATAGATTTTATATGTATCCGATTCCAATCCGACAGGTTAGTATTAGTGAGTTAAATTGGTTTGCTGCCAATGCTCCATTGAACACGTATTATTTTCAAGCACTCCATGAAACTGGAATTGATGCTCTGTTAACTAATAAACGATCTGATTCAATGATATATTGTGAAATAAGTAGACTTACAGATGTTGCAGGTTCTTTAATAAATGTCTTAAGAAAATTTGGAAGAAATCATTTTGTTTTTGGTTCAGAATATCCCCTCAGAGCAATGCCTACGGTGAAATATGTGGCTGATACCATGTCTTGTGCAAAAATTGATCTGGTAAGAAAAACATAAAATATGCGTAATATTCCGGCCAAGTAGTGCGACCAGCGAAGGCTGGCGTGTTCAAAGAGAGCCGGTCATTTATGAGTAAGCCAAAGTTACTGTTGTAAAGGTGTTCGTGTCCTGGCAAGATGTGTGTGGAACCATCGCAAAGCTGGCGTACTCAGAGATCGCCTGTTTCTCAGTGGTGCTTTGAAACGGGAATGCCCAAAATAAAAAGAACTTGAAATCCTGTGAATACCAGCTATATTTATTGCCGGTCAAGGTAATATCTGGAAGAATATTTTATCCATTCCCATTACCGATAGTAGCGGTACAATACAGAGGCATAAGAATTAATTTCTGATCAGATAGTTCTTTATATGTGCCGCTGTAGAGTACTAGGCCATTGGGGCAATTTGGATATTTTTCCAGCATCAAATGAAGGCTTTTCAAGCTTCCCCCAGTGCCTGATTTTACTTCTACAGGATAAATAGTACCATCTCGAACCGTAAGATAGTCCACCTCAGCATTGCTGCTTCTGGCTTCTCGTGCCCAATAAAACAGTTCCTGACCATGCCACGCCAAAAGCTCTTGACCTACAAATTGTTCCGCAAGTTTGCCGCGATACATTGAAAGAAGATTTTCCTGTTTTAATTCCAACTCGACAGGTACCTGACAAAGTCGTTGCAACAAACCAATATCCAGCATCGTAGCTTTGAATTTCTTTTGATTGGCAGTTGCGCCTAGCGGTAGGCCAGAAGGGTTACATGATGGAATTTTGTGAATTACTTTGGCTTTTGCCAACATATCAAATGCCTTGCGATTCATTTGACCAGAATGACCATCATTGAGATGGGTGTATTTCAACTGTTCACCTATACCTTTGGCTACTCCCAAAAAAACAGCATCCAGACATGTTGTATCGATGTGAGGTTTGTATTTAGAAAAGTCTTGACGATATGAATCAAGGATTTCCGATTGCACACCAAAGACTTCTACCATTGAGTGAGAATTGCAATACGTTTTTACACATTCAGGCATCCCGCCGACAAAGAAGTAACTTCTCAATTCATTGAGGATCATTTTTTGAATGGCATAGTCAACATCAACAGGTGACTTGAGTATATACTCTGCCATTTGTTCTTTATTCATTGCAAGCAGATACTCATGAAACGTCATCGGATACATGTGTAAATATTGTACCCGCCCGACAGGAATAGATATGTCCCCAAATGCAAACTCCAGCAGAGACCCTGCTGCCAGAACATGAAGTTCCGGCATCTGCTCGTAAAAATATCGTAATGCCATTATTGCTCTTGGACAGGCTTGTATCTCATCAAAAAATAAGAGCGTTTTGCCAGGAATAATTCGGCCTACTTCTAATTCCAGATAGTTCAGGATTATCTTAGGATCGAGATTTCCTTCGAAATACGTGTGAATATCACGTCGCTTTTCCAAATCGATTTTGACAAAGCCATCAAACTGGTTAGCCAAAAAATTCTCAACCAGCCAAGTTTTTCCTACTTGTCGTGCCCCGCGGATAATCAAAGGTTTACGTCTTGAGGAATTTTTCCATTCCATAACTTGTTTTTCAGCGGATCTCTTCATAGGCGGTGCCTTTAAATAGATGGTATTTAATCAAATAACAACAGAATTATATCTATTAAAAAGTATAAAGTCAATGATAATATTAAGAAATTATAGTATAAAGTCAATCATCATAAGGGTATTACGATGAAATTTACCTTTTTGGGTCACTACTGTCCGGTTGAGCTAAATTTATTTTAGCATAACTATAGTAAATATAAAAGGTTGCGAGAGAAAATGATTGTTTTCGATTCCAAGTCGGCTATAACCAACGGCCTTATTAGGTGCACCTTCGCACATAAAGGGCTGGCTGATGAATACCGACCGAATAATTTTCTCGCAAATCATGGACTTCTTTCCCAAACACCAATTCAATCAATGTGTCCGTCGCTATCGCGGCAACTACCGCCTGCGGACATTTTCGTGTTTCGATCAATTCCTGTGCATGGCTTTCGCACAACTGCTGTTCAAAGAATCACTTCGCGACATCGAAATCTGCCTGCGTGCGATGAAGCCAAAACTGTACCATGCGGGTTTCCGCGGCAACATCGCCAAGAGCACGCTGGCCGATGCCAACGAAAAACGTCCGTGGCAGATATATGCCGACTTCGCACAGTTACTCATTGCCAGGGCACGAACATTATATCGCGACGACAGCTTTGGCATCGATCTCAAAAATACCACCTACGCACTCGACTCAACAACCATCGACTTGTGTCTGACGTTATTCCCATGGGCACAGTTTCGCAAACACAAAAGCGCCGTCAAGGTGCATACGCTGATGGACTTAAAAGGCTCTATACCCTGTTTTATCCGCATTACCGGCGGTTCTGTTCACGATGTGAACTTTATAGACGAACTGCCTATCGAAGCGGGAGCGTTCTATATTATGGATCGCGGCTACATCGACTTTGCACGACTCTACACTTTTACAAAGAGCATGGCCTTCTTTGTGACACGTGCCAAGACCAATCTCGATTATACACGCATCAGCTATCTCACGGTGGACAAATCCACCGGTCTTCGCAGCGATCAGACCATTATGCTGCGAGGACTACAAACTTCAAAAGACTATCCAGCGTCGCTGCGCCGAATCAGTTACTACGACAAAGACATCAACAAACGCTTTGTTTTTTTGACCAACAACTTTACGCTCAATGCGATCATAATTGCCAAACTTTACAAGTGCCGATGGCAGATAGAGCTTTTCTTCAAATGGCTCAAACAAAATCTGCACATCAAAGCGTTTTTCGGCACCTCAGAAAACGCCGTCAAGACGCAAATATGGATTGCGGTCAGCGTCTATGTCCTGATTGCCATCATCAAGAAAGAACTGAAACTTCAGCACAGTTTGGCCGAAATCCTGCAAATTATCAGCGTTTCCATTTTCGAGCAAGTCTCACTACAGCAAATACTTACGGAGATTCCTATGAAAAACAAAAATTTTCAAAACTATAAACAATTGTCTTTATTCGACTTATAACCGGACAGTAGTGTTTTTGGGTATTTAAGTATGAAAATATCACTTACACATTGTACAATTACGACATTATCTGGACTTGCTTGTCCAGAAGTAGAATACTCTATCCTGCGCGCGTAGTTACTCGCAATAAATGCAATCCGGTGCAATGGGGTGCAATACTTGCAAAACCACTTGCAATTATCTTCAATTCATAGCCCAATGTAGCCAAAGGGTTTACGGTTTTGAGCGATTTTTGGGCTTTAGCGGCTGTTAACCGCTAGGTCGTAGGTTCAAATCCTACTCGGGGAGCTAAGCTGCCTTTTGAAAGATTGGCGGCTTTTTTTATGCGCAGAATTGCGGCTTTCTGAAACTCGCCTAACTATCGTTATAATCGCTTGTTATGGAATAACTTACACGCAAAGTTGCTAAATTTCTGCAAAGCTCTAACACCCCCGATACTCTCGACCTGTTAACCCGAAATCACTCACCCGCCAAACTCTCGGACTCTCTGATTATTCGCTCTCTCTGGTTAACACCCACGCCCCAAATGGGGTTGGCGTGAAATAATTTAGTGATTTTGCAACATTCCGCTAAAACGATCACACAGTGTAATAGTTGGCTGTTCTTTCAACCTGATGAAGTTTGAACTGTGGTGCGATGTAAACAATTTTCACCTCAGTTTTTCAAGCTGAGCAAGGAATAACTCTTTGCTCCACAGATTCAGCGAAGGCAGCTCGGCAACTCTCACAAATCTTCGGACATCTTCTGTTGTAGTTTTTCAGTCAAGCGACTTGATGGCTTTTTCAAGTTCGGCCATGCACCAGTCCAGATTGACATCGATATCCAGTCCCTTCCATAGCCCTTGCTGTTTAAGAGCAGATGCAAGAAACCGATAATTGATTTTAATCCCCTGACTTGTGTACCATAGAAAATCATACCAGTCTCTGCCTTTGATGTATTCTCTACAAAGCAGAGCATGTACCTTGCCTGCAAACAAGCTCGACTTGTTCTGCACCGTGACAGAAGATACAAACGGGAAATCGAGATATTTGATTTCTGTTTCACTACCGATAGGCGGGTTGGTATCAATTTCTAATTTGATGCGAATTTTACGAAACGGTCCTTTTTTACCCGCATGGTTTAGCTGAAGAACTTTTCCAATGGAATCATCCTTGATAAAGGCTTTTTTAACAGTGATGTCTGTTTTGGAGCGATCGGTAATATCAACATTATAACCATATGCTCCAAGTTCCTCTGATAGCGATTGAAGATGCGGCTGAAGTTTAAAATCGCGGTTTGGTTCTTTAAGAATAAAATCAAGGTCTTCTGAAAACCTGTTCAGACCATAAAAAATCCGCAGACATGTCCCACCCTGAAAAACACCATACTTGAAAAAATCAGTTCTGCTCAATGCCGCCAGGGCAACTTCCTGTGTAATCTCCCTGATGGCATGCTCTTCTTCCATTTCCGATTTACAGTTATAGGAGTTTAACCTTTCCTGAATAAGCTTAATACTCATAGCTTCAAATCCTTTCTTAATCCTTTGAGAAATTTTTGAACTCGCCGGCTTACATAATTTTCAATCAAAGCATTGATATCTTCTGAAGTAACGGATTCAAACTCTTCTGGTTCGATTCGTAGGCTTTCGACAACAGGCTTTAAGCCAGCCCAGTCTTTCTTGTGAACATATACATAATCTGCCAGTGCTTTCATTGGAGAAGCCATTAAAAAGATGTTACCAGCTTCATCTGTCAGTCTTTCGACACCGGCATAGAAAACTTTTTGCGGTACACTATCGTAGCTGAAAGCTCCCAATGGGGTTTGGAACTCTTTTGATTTACCTGAAGAGACGCTCGTTAGCGTATATACCGCTTCAGGAATCCAGCCGTGCCGGCTAAGGGCTGATTCCAGGCTGATATATGATGGTCCATAAATATGTTGAGCCAGGGCATAGAGATTAATGCTTTTTTTCTGGTACTTAGGAGCAAGACAGTACAGGCCTCTACGGATATGGATAATCTCACCACCGGCGATTGCCCGCTTGACAAGGCCGTATCTTTTGTCCTCGCTTTCAGGAAATAGGGTAGCCACATCCTGGCTGGTAAAACAACCATAAGGGGCATTTTCAAAGATTTTTTCGGTTAATTTGTTCATATTACATTCACTGTCCTGTCAAGATATGACGGTATCTGGTAATTATACGCCATATCGGCATACATTGCAAGTAAGATTAATAAAACTGTCGAAAAATGATAGTATTTTGAAAATATCGCCCACCCATTTTGGATGAACTGAAAAAATCCGTATTACAGAAGGCTTTTGAGGGGGATTTATATGCCAAAACCGTGAAAACTGGTGTTTTTTTTGGATTTTTCACGATTATATTGACAAAAGAGTGAAAATTCGTATAATTTGGTTATGGCAAAAGTATTACATATCTTTAATACAATCAATCGCTTAAGAGAGCGGTATTATGCCGCATCTATCGGGAAACAATCGCTTATAAAAATATTGAGTGAAGCAGAGGTTGCAGAACAGGTGTACAACTCCAATGCCATCGAGAACAGCACTCTTACTCTTGAAGAAACAGAAAAAATCCTTTTGCAAATACACTTGGATAGGTACATAACTGAAAGAGAAATTTTTGAAGCCAAAAACCTCGCGCGGGTAGTTTCTTATATTGATACGAGAGCCAAAGAACAAGAGCTTACTCTTGATATTATTCTGTCGCTTCACAAAATGCTTATATCGAATATCCGGGATGATATTGCTGGAAGATTTCGCAATGCAGGCGAGTATGTTCGGGTTGCCAACCACATAGCTCCAGATCCAAAAGAAGTAACAGGAAGATTAGAAAAAATGCTTGCGGCTTATAATGCAAACAGCCATGAAAATATTATAAAGCGTATCGCACTGCTGCATCTTACATTTGAACAGACGCACCCATTTGTCGATGGCAATGGCCGTATTGGAAGAGTAATAAATAATTATTTGCTTATACGAGAAGGTTTTGTGCCGGTGAATATCAAATTCATTGACAGGAAGATGTATTACGAGGCGTTTAGGGAGTTTAACGAAAAAGGCACTGCGACAACGATGGAGGAAATAGTCGGCAAATCGCTTACGAATAGTTATCACAAAAGGCTTGCGTATCTGGAGGGTGCACATATTATGACGCTTGGAGAATATGCAAAGAAGCATAAAATATCGCACTCAAATTTGATAAATAAAGCAAATCGCCAAACTATAGAGGCTTTTCTTGAAAAAGGTATTTGGAAGATTGGCGTAAGTCAGAATAAAAAATAATTTATGGATAAAGCGGAAACAAGGGCGGATCTGACTGATATTCCAATAAACCCGTGTCACAGGTGATTTACCACACCAAAGTTAAGCTACCAACCAAGTGGCTTCAAACCAACTTCCATGGCATCTTTTTGCCTTTATCTTGTTAACACATCTGTCCCAATCGGAAATAAAACGGAACAATTTAGCTACTGGGGTAAATATATAACTATAGGGGGACATGTTTTTAGGAGTCCGATTGGAATGAAAAAACGTAATCGAATCAGCCATGATACATCAACACAACAGCGCCGGAATGAGATAGCATCACTGCTGGCGGCAGGCATGTTAAAAGCGGAACCTGCCATAAAATCGCTCTGTGAAAAACTCTCAGATTCTTCACAAAAAGCCCTTGAGCTTTCGCCGGAACCGAGGCTTAGTGTGCCCACTGAATAACGATAAATATTGGAGGGCTTATGGACTTAAAAATGGAAATAATGGCATTACAAAAAATGACGGCCGGCCAGCTGCGGCAAAAGCATGTGGAGCTGTTTCAGGAACCGTCCCGGTCATCGAACCGCCAGTGGCTATTCCGGCGTTTGGCTTGGCGGATACAATCGCTGGACGAAGGCAACTTGTCAGAACGGGCAAGAGAACGGGCAAGGCAGTTGGCTCGTGAGGCTGACATCCGGCTTAGACCACCACGAGAACTCAAAATGCCCCCAGCAACCGGTTATCGCATCAACGCTGGAGCCATTCATCTCCAACATGATAAGCGATTGCCTATGCCAGGAGCGGTCTTATCACGGAAATTCAAAGGCCAGATGTACTATGTCAACGTGTTAACCAAGGGATTTGAGTTTGACGGTGAATTGTACCGCTCACTTTCAGCGATAGCACACAAAATCACCGGTTGCCACTGGAATGGGTATCACTTTTTTAATTTAAAGAAACGGAGTAACGAATGAACGAGAAAAAAATCATCAGATGTGCCATTTATACCAGAAAATCTACTGAGGAAGGCTTGGAACAGGACTACAATTCACTGGATGCTCAACGGGATGCAGCGGAAGCATATATTAAAAGTCAGAAACAGGAAGGATGGGTATGTCTACCTGAAAAGTATGATGATGGAGGCTATACTGGTGGCAATCTCGACCGTCCCGCAGCCCAGCGACTGTTGGCCGATGTCCAAGAAGGCAAAATTGACTGCATTATGGTTTATAAAGTTGACCGACTAAGTCGTTCACTGATGGATTTTGCCAGAATAATCCAAATACTGGATAAAAATAATGTTTCATTTGTTTCTGTAACGCAGCAATTCAATACCACCACATCTATGGGACGGCTTACACTGAATATTCTGCTGTCGTTTGCACAGTTTGAACGTGAAATCATCTCTGAGCGCACACGGGATAAAATTGCCGGTGCCCGCCGCAAAGGAAAATGGACGGGTGGGCGGCCAATACTTGGCTACGATATTCTCCGCGAACCAGGTGGCTCAAAACTGATGGTTAACCCGCCGGAATCAAGGCAGGTGCGACAGATATTTGAAAAATATCTTGAGACGGGATCGCTCATGGCAACGCTCAAATGGCTCGATGAAGAAAAACAACGTAATAAGCAGTATAAGGCCAAGGATGGCAAGACCAATGGCGGCCTTGTGTTCGCCAAATCGTCGCTCCAACGACTTTTGACCAATGTAATATACATCGGCAGAATATCCCATAAAGAAAATGTATATCAGGGTGAACACCAGGGCATTGTGGATGAGGGATTGTTTTCACAGGTACAGTCGCTTTTGAAAATGAACCGGCGTTCCGGCGGCCCACATCGGAATAAATACGATGCACTGCTCAAGGGATTGGTACGCTGCAAACACTGTGGATGTGCAATGACCCATCACTATGTTTTGAACGATAATAAGCGGTATCGGTATTATGTGTGTATCAATGCACAGAAACGCGGCTGGAGCAACTGTGTATCACCATCTTTGCCTGCTGTTGAATTGGAAGAGTTTGTCATAGGCCAGATACGCACGCTCCGCAAAGATGATATGTTTCTAAGCGAGGTACTGGAAAAAGCACAGGCCAAACTATACTCCGACGTTGAGCAGCACCAAGCAGCTCTTAAAACATCAGAAAATGAAATGCGAAAGATGCTACGCTCGCTGGGAGAAATATCTGCACAAGCTGCTTACGATAGCCGTTCCGCAGACAAATTGGCAGAGTTGCAGGAGCAAATAAAACAAAAAGAACAAGCCATGACCGTTCTGAATGAGAAAATTATAGTGGCACGTCGGCGTATGGTGGATACGGATGAGATGACAGGGGCAATTGAAGCGTTCGACCCTATCTGGCAGTCGCTTACACCGAATGAGCAAACCAGACTTATTCGGCTTCTGGTACAGCAGGTGGAATATGATGGTGAAAATAAAAACATAGCAGTCACGTTCCATCCAACCGGCATTAAGTCATTAACACATGAGGAAGTATGCGTATGAGCGACCAATTGACTGTAACACGCAAGATTCACTTTGCAACTCGTGCCAAGGGCCGGCGACAAATACTGCCTGGGCAAGAGCCTGTGCGGGATTTGCCGACCGAGCGTATCCCGCGTATTTCGCGGCTGATGGCACTGGCAATTCACTTTGACGGTATTATTCGTGCCGGTGGTATTCTTGACTATGCAGACTTGGCATCTCTGGGGCATGTCAGTCGCGCCCGGGTTACGCAGATAATGAATTTGTTGCTTTTGGCACCGGATATTCAGGAGCAGATATTGTTTTTGCCGTCTATCGCTAACGGTGACGACCCCATTACAGAACGTCATCTTCGCCCAATTGTGTCGCAATGCGATTGGTTTCGGCAAAGACTCCTGTGGAACAATGTTTTTTGCAAAAAATAATTTAGCCATAACTTATTATTTAAAAATAAGTTATATTTTTTCATCATATTTTCGCACATTCAACACTTGACAAAACACACCAAAGCGTTTAGTATGACTAAACAGTAATTCATCATTAATGATATTGTTTGGAAAAACATTGTATGGTAGGTAATCCTGAGTTTGGAAAACGCATTAGAGACCTTCGTGAGGCCAAGAAAATCGCCGCCCCGAAGTTTTCGCTTCGACAATTTGCCCAAGCAGCAGGTATCAGTGCCACATATTTAAGCAAGGTCGAGACCGGGGATTTCGTTCCTCCGGCACCGGAAACAATAAAAAAAATGGCGGCCCTTCTCGATACAGATGCCGACGAGCTATTAGCAATCGCGGGGAAGGTTGACCCCGATCTTTCAAAAATTATTATGGAACAGCCCAAGGCGATGGCGGATTTTCTGCGCGTTGCCCACGGGCTTTCAGAAGAAGATATTCAAAAACTTACTGAACAGATTCGTGTCAAAAAGGAGTGATACGATACACTGAGGACCACCTATGAAGATCAAGTACCTACGAGAAAGTCAAATTGAAACTGCCGCATTTAATCTTCTGGTTGCATATGGTCAGAAATACGGCGAAATCTCGAAGCCACCCATTCCAGTGGATGCGATACTCGAATCGCATCTATGTCTAAATTTCAGTTTTGATGACCTTCCCAAATTATTCAACAAACCAGATGTACTCGGTGCTACCTGGGTAAAGAAACGTAAAATATGTATCGACCAATCGCTTGATCCAACTGAGCATCCATCAGCGGAAGGTCGTTTTCGGTTTACTGTCGCTCATGAACTTGGACACTGGATCCTCCACAAAAGCCAGATTGAGGAAGTAAGCGGCGGCCTCTTTGAAACCGACACCAAACCATCTATTGTGTGCCGTACGCAGTCCGCCAAGGAGCCGATTGAGTGGCAAGCAGACGCATTTGCTGGATTCCTATTAATGCCCAAAGAATTGGTACACAATACCTGGAAGAATATATTCGGCAGCCTTGAGCCATATATTGCAGTTAATGAGATTGCAGACTTGTCAGCCCGATGGGGCTTGGCCGAAGACAGCCATCCTACAGTAAAAGTGACCAAAAAACTTGCCCAGATATTCAATGTTTCAGGGCAATCGATGCAGATACGCCTAATTGGATTAGGTCTTGTTCTTACTAAACAGCCCGAGAAGGGTCTATTTTAAGATGTGTTTTTTTTAAACATTAGCGTTTAGTGTTTAATTTACAGTACTACTTTTTTTTTGGAGATTACTCTTATGTCAACAAACTTCAAACTCAGAAATTTTGCAAACCCGGCAACACTTAAAGCAATTGCCCGTCCGCTACTGATCCAGTTCCTTCAACGGTATGGCGATTTTTTCGCTGGCAGACATCTAAATATGCATGCGGGTGATGGCTTCGACTATGACCATCTCGCAAGTATTCTTATGTCTCCGGATGAAGACACACCCGAAGAACTACTGGATGCTTTATTTTTCATCGATGAGATGTCAATGCCTCAGTACTACGACGATTTGGTAAACAAAATGGCATCAGCCGGCATCAACCCCGGCACGCTACCAGAACCTACAGGTGCAGACTTAGCTGTTGCTATTTGGCTTGCATCTCCCAGCCTGCTTGAGTCGCTGCATGCCGAGCAATTTATGGTACGTGCCAAAAAATTCGATTCGTTTCTGTCTACGGGAACTACCATACCGCCTCTGACTCATCCCACTGCAAGTGTACTCAAAGCTCTTGAGGATAACCTGAATCACTGGTTTGAAACTAAGAAACGTGGTCGTGGTACGAAAGTATTTGTATTCATGCGAGATGGAGTGGCGTGGTTTTTGGTTCGTCATGGTGAACCATACAAACGTGAAGGCACCTTGAAAAATGGCGAATCATCAAGCATCTTTTATCGCCCGGAGAAATTTGATGTGCTGATGTACAACCCCGAAATCGGAGAATTTTCTATTCACACCAGCACTAAAAGTGAAAAGAAAGCATATTGTAAATATTTCGGCAGACACCTATTCGGCAATGAGTTAATGTTTGATATCGATCGCAGCGGTGAAAAATATACGCTCGAACCACTTCGCAATGATTTTATGAAAGCGTGTGTCTCCTCTTGCGGTTAGAATGCCGCAGAGAAAAACTTTATTCAGCGACTACAAGTCGCGGAAAGGAGACACACATGGAAATTATATCAATGGATTCGCATAAACG
>Ga0209212_1001328_pt1 | contig 41284 bp, 31 predicted proteins | sample RifGroC2_FD_183996 | JGI IMG/M metagenome (GOLD analysis project Ga0209212, IMG submission 183996) | Groundwater microbial communities from Rifle, Colorado, USA - Groundwater C2 (SPAdes) (version 2) | ecosystem: Environmental > Aquatic > Deep subsurface > Groundwater | place: Rifle, Colorado... | reverse complement strand
TATGCTAAAAAACATGAAATACGCGATCAGACAAATGTTATGCAAATAAAATAACAGGAAATTACAGGAAATAAAATAATGTCGAAAATTATTATAAATCCATTCAAAGGCGAAGAAATTGTAAGGCGGTTTGAATTCCATAAACCACCAGCAAAGCAGCAAAATCGCTAGAAAAAACGATGCGAAGAATAAATCGAAAAAAAAGATAATACCGATCGCTCGTTTAACTTTTCCGAAAGGAAAATTAAAAAATAAAAGGGCATTCAGCATATTAAAATAAAAAAAATGCGAAGACATGCTGTAGAGTGAGTCCATTTCAATTTGCAATCCGCCACCGCGATAAATATTACGCTCATATATCACATCCAGAGGAATTGCCAGGAAAATAATCGGAAGCGACAGAAAAAAAAGCGTCGTTATATTTTTAACCGTTATATTGACGGCCTTAATAGCGACGGCGAATAAATAAGTGTTGAAAATTACGATAAATTCATATATATCAGTTTTTAAATAGATACTATAAATCGGCGTATAAGAAATGTTTAAGCAACATTCACTATAGAAATAAAAATAAGTAATAACGATTCCTGCCGTTAAAAATACCCCGAAAAATACATGCATATAAATTTTCGATTTAACCGTGTCGCAAAATAAATACATTACACAAGCCAATATTGACAAGTAATATAAATAATTGATAACTTCCTTATTATGTTTTTTTAATTCAATTAAAAAGTCCGGCAGCATAGGAATAATGGAAAAAACTGAAATTGCCGCGATAATGATAGACGCGAATCTGACCTTGCTATTTTCGCCATGTAAGGCAAAGTAAAAATTGGCAAGTGCCATAACGAATAAAAGAAAAATCAGTTTGATAAACATATAAATTAAATGCTATAACAAAAACGAGCTTTTGTCAAGTAATACGTATCAAAATAAGAAGGCTATTGAACTTTCATCTCATAATATTCCGCGTTTCATGAGAGTCACATGCTTCCAATTATACAATGAGTTTATTCACGCTTTTTGACCGGCGTCAACCCATGCTCACGATTATTCTTTCGAGCCTGGTTATCTTTTCGGCCATGAGTTTCAGCAGTTCGATCATGGTTCCGGGGCTTTTAGTCATGCGGCCGCCAACTCTTTCGAAATTAAACGAGAGCACCAGCGAATCGCCCATTATCGATTCCGCGGTTATGCTCGAAGGGCTCTTCAATACTTCTCTTCGCCGAAATAATATTTCAGCTTTGAATACACCCTGCCGCAGGCGTCATCGTGGTCTTTGCCTCTTACGATCAACGTCAGTTCATAATCGGTGCCGAAGATTATATCGCGCAGGATGTGAACGCCGAGAAAGCCCGTGCCGCCGGTCAGGAAGAAATTGTCGTGCACGCCGATCTTTTCAAGCCCCAGGACCTCTTTTCAGGCTTTCGCTATCTTTATCTCGTTTTCCGTGACTGGCAGCCGCCTTCGCCGGGCGTCATGCCGACGGGACTGGCACAGACATTGGAGTAAAGCACATCTTGCGTCCAGCCGGCGGGCAGATTTTTGACCGGAGGCCGGCTGGTCTTAATGGGAATTTTCGTATCAGAAGTTAGAATCGTGTTTGTGGTGCCGCCTCCGCCGCCTCCACAACCCGATGAAAAAATTGCAATTAACAGAAACATACAAATCTTAACCGCCGATGATTTCAACTGCACTGAGCGTCCACCCCATCGATTTTTATTATATTTCGAGCATTATAAAGCAAATATGATATTATGTCAATAGCTTCCGAACGTGGGATTTCTAGCGGACATTTTTTCATAAAGATACGAAAAACAATAGACGAAACAAAACATGAAAATATTGACAAACATCGATATGAGTGGTATATTTAGTCATAACACTATCGAAATCAAAAAACACATATTTATGGCGGAAAATTCCTATGAAAAAGCCGGTTTCACTTTTTATTTTAACGCTTATCGCGGCGGCGCTTTCGTTCTTCCCGCCGTCGCTTCCGGCCTCAACTGCCGCCGACAACAACTACCACCGGCTGACAGTCGGCGAGGAAAGCGGCAAATACGGTTTCCTCGACCTTGCCGGCAAAGTCGAGATAGAGCCACAATTCAAATTATCCACCGATTTTTTAAAATCACTTGAAAGTCCGAATTAATTGTGATAAAACCAGTTCATAAAGGGGCTCGGGTGCGAAATTTGAGAAAGGAAAAGGAAATAACAATGGAAGAATCCGTGATCGTCAGAACATTTTATGACCGATGCCATAAAGAGGAATGGGAACGGCTCGAACGGCACAAAATAGAATTTGAAATTACAAAAAGAATTATTTATGGTAACATTACAAGGAAAAAAGCGAAAATCATCGATATCGGCGGAGGGCCGGGACGATATTCTTTATGGCTGGCTTCACTCGGCCACAAAGTCACTCTTATCGATCTGTCGGGCAAAAGCATCGATATGGCCAATAAGAAAGCGGCGGAATCAAATCTGAGTTTCGAAAAAGCCTCTCGCGGAAACGCTCTTGAATTAGATAAACTAGTTGAAGGCAAATTCGATTACGCTCTGCTGCTGGGGCCGCTTTATCATTTGAACAGCGAGGAAGAAAGAATTAAAACTGTCGAAAACGCGCTTCGCGTTTTGAAGAAAAACGGCAAATTATTTGTCGCGTTTATTTCAGCCTATGCTCCGATCATCGATGCTCTGAAAAACTATCCATGCGCGATAAAAGGCAAGTCGGGCAAATTTCTGAATTATCTTTCCGACGGCAGGAACATCGTATCGAAAAAAAATCCCGGTTTCACTAACGCTTATTTTATTCATCCGAAAGATATCGACCCATTTATGTGCAAATTCGAATTAAGTAAAATCGGGCTGTACGCTTTAGAAGGCATACTCGGCCCTTACGAAAATAACGTGAACGGCCTCGCTCCGGAAATATTCGACGAGTGCGTCGATATGGCCTTTAAACTTTCCGAAAGCTCCGATGCGTGGGCTTGCAGCGAACACCTTTTGTATGTGGGAAGGAAAAAATAATTTCTTCGCGAAAAAACTCGGACCTGCTCATTAACTTGCGGGATGATTTTATTTCGGCAGCCATTTTCTGCACTGCTCGATCCTTTTACCATTGTCGCCCTGTTGTTTGTCATAGGCGAATTTTTTAAGCAGGTCGCATGGAAAGTTGTCGCATGTTCCGCAGTGTTGTAGTTCCCTGCTCTCGCAGCACGATTTGACTGGACACTGATCGCCCCAGAACGGTTTGGTTATATTAACGCAGCCGCCGCACTTCATAGGCTCGCGGTATTTACATTCGCCGCAGAGTATTCCGCATCTGGATTCGATCATATTAAGCCTCCTGAATTTGTTTTATCATTTTCTTCGTCAGCGAGTTCAGCACAAGATCGTACGACATATCGATCATCTGCTTCAGCGCTTCGGCCGGCACGGCGCCTTCTAAATAAACCGAATTCCAGTGCTCCTTGTTCATGTAGTAGCCGGGGACGACATCGGAATATTGCGATCTAAGCAGCTGAGCGGTCATCGGCTCGCATTTGAGCGAGATTATAGGCTTTTTGCCGCCGTCTTCGCCGGCCATGGCGAACATTTTTCCGCCGACGCGATACAAAAAGGCTTCCCATTCGGGCTTATATTCTTTTACCGCGCCTTTTTTCGATAGACAGTATTCTTCGAGCCATTTGTATTTCATTATGTCAAAACCTCTTTCGATTTACCGCCGAACCGGTTCGGCGCGTTCTAGTTTCCGGCGGGAGTCGTTGCGGGAGCGGCATTGGTCCTGCCGTGGCTCCACTTTTCCCGGGATATTCTGCGCGCAAGTTTTTTGAGCCATGATTCGCGCTCGAAAGGCCTTATCTTGACGACGGCGGGAATGCCTTCGGCAACGAGCTCGATATCGGTGTTACCTTTTATCGTGGGTATTCCGGCCATCTTGCGAAGCAGGGGAAGCGAGAGGATTATGCGCTGCCATTCGAGGTTCGGGACGGAAAAGCTCGTGCCGTAGCCTTTCACCGGGATCTGCTGATAATGGACGACTTCCCAGGCGACCTGGTCGGAAGGCAGGTTCGAAAGTTCCTTTATGAAATCGGTAACGATATCGCGGGGAAAATCGAGGAGGTGATATCCGGAGAGATAGTTCTTGAAACCGGCAGCGTGAAGGGAAGCGGCCGTGAAGGTGGCGCAATTTTGCTTGCGTTTCTTGTATTCCCATTTAGGATCGCCGGTTACGCTCTCGGCGTTTGCTTTCGTCCAGTAGGCGGGAATGAGCTCCGGCCTGATATTGGCGGGAAGTTTGTACACTCTAACGCCCCAGACGCTGCGGCCGTAGCAGGAACCGTAGCTCGAAGCGAAAACATGAAACCCGTCAGGCGGCGTCGTGCCGTAAAGGTAGTCGACCACGGGCAGGAGCGCGCATATCTTTTTGGTCTTGTCGTAATATCCTTCGCTCACGGTGTAAGTGGTGCCGTTGACCGCGACGCTGATATGGCCGCCGGGATTTCCGGAGATGGCTTTTCCGGCCGAAAGGACCGCCTCGGAAAGCAGAACTTCGATCACGGGCGTTCCCCGGGCGCTGTCGAGTTCGGAAATGACGGACGAATAGTTGGCTATCGGAGCGCCGTTTTTGACGCCGAACGCCTGTGGGGCGGCCTCGACGGTTCCGCCGTTATCCGCGGCCGGCTGCCCGTCCTGCTGGCAAAAAGCCGGCGGGGTTTGAAAAATAAAGGCGCAAGCGGCCGTCAATAAAGCGGCTTTAAAAAATATCGATGAATTTTTCATATTATCTGCCTCCTGAATAAAGCATAAAAATTAAATACCACATAATTATACTAAATTTTCAAGAAAATTTCAAGTTTATGAATTGATAATTTATAAGTTGAGTTCTATTATAAATTTAGTGCAGCTGCCGCGTAAAAAACTAAATTTTACAATCTTTTAAACATCTCGATCAATGGATAAAGCATTCCAGCTACAAGCAGCGAAGCAAAAATAGGACGATTTATATTCTGCCATTTGTAATTTTTTCGCGTGACAGCGTCAATCAAATGATTAACAGCGGAACAAATCATAAAAAAAATGAAAGCGAAAAAGATGGTCAACTCCGCTTTGATTCCCCAGTTTAAAATATAAACCAGCAGGGTTACAAAAGCGTAAGACAGTTGTGAAATAGCCGACTGGCGCTGATAATTACTGCCGGTTTCAAATCCTTTGATCTCTGAAGCGAATTTCGCGAAAAATAAACCTTCGATGCCCGTTAATCCGGAGATGACAATTACAATGATAGGAATCATGAAATGCAGCTGAGCTTCAGGATTATACCCGCCGTTTTGAAAGCCGATCCGATAACCGAAGAAGAAAGAAACCGCCACAGCTAAAATGCGAATATTGTCAAAAGCCGCTAATATTTTTTTTTCGTACATTTTAATATTTCCTCATGATATTGTTATTATTACCATTGTTATTATTATTGATTTTTTTAAGATTCCTGTATCTGCCTGATCATTTTCTTCGTCAGCGAGTTCAGCACGAGATCGTAGGACATGTCGATCATCTGCTTCAATAATTCAGCGGGCGTGTCGCCGTCTAAAAATACCGAATTCCAGTGTTCCTTGTTCAAATGATATCCGGGGACGATATCGCTGTATTGAGATCTCAACAGCTGGCCCGTCATTGGTTCGCATTTCAGAGATACTATGGATTTTCTTGTATTGTCTTCGCCGACCAGGGCAAATATCTTTCCGCCGATACGGTACAGCGTAGCTTCCCAATCGGGCTTGAACTCTTTCTCCACGCCTTTTTTCGTCAGACAGTATTCTTCGAGCCATTTGTATTTCATAAAATCACACCTCTTTGAATTAAATTATATCAAATAATTCAACGGATATCCAATATATTTATCTGATGCGGTAATAAAACCTTTTTGCGGACGGATAGCGGCGCCTGGGTTCTGCCATTCAAGCATTACTATTCAAAGCATAATCAGGCATCAAGGCATTGATCGCTTGACACGCGAGCGTTTTTATAATATAATTGATTGTAAATTGCGATCAGTAAAATAATATGGCGGTGATATTTTTTGAAATTTAACATACGATATATACTGACCTTTCTATCTATAACTGCTCTTATTTTTTTTATAACGCACGGAACGCTCCCTGCTGCATATGCTTTTCAGGATAGGCCCGCGTTCGAAGTCGAAATAGGCGGCGAATCGCCCGAACAACTTGGACGTCTGGTCGATGAAGAAAAAATAACCGATTACGACAAGTTTTACTACCCGGCTTCGTTCGGCGTTTTTGAAAATTTTGACCTGGTCCTCGTCCTCGATTCGATCAAAAACAGAATCTGCGCGTACTCGCTGAACGGAAAATTCAGGGGCGAACTCAAACTCGGTTTCAATGCGCACCCGGTCGATTTCGCATGGTATCCGGCGTCAAAAAGAATATTTGTGATATTTCAGGGCAGCCCCGATATCGGAATAATCGACGGCGCCGATCTTTCGTCGAAAATATCCGCGCGATCGTTTAAAACCATTAACGTTCTCGAATCGCTCGGACTCGACAGCAAAGATAAACCGCATATTCTGAAATTCTGGCCGTGCGAGATCGAAAATACAGAAGAAAATAACTTCATACTGAACCTCGCACTCGGCCCGGCCGTGAATCTGGCGCTGTCATATAAAAACGGTAAAATCGTTCCGCTTAAACCGGTCGATCCGAGCATCGTCGAGGCGGCCGGCTTTCAGGGCAGGAGTTTCGCATTCGACCTGCATAAAGGCTTTATTTGCATTAACCAGAATTTACGCACGGGCAGCCTCGATTTTCTCATGCTGCTGAAAGAACTCAGCCCCGCCCGCGGATTCTCCTGCCGATTTACGAACATTATCGGCGCCGACGCGAAAAATAATTTCTACATCGGCGCGTATATGGGCGCGGCGGAAGACGGCATCGAAACGGCGTACACTTATAAATTCGACGAAACCGGTAAATTCATCGCGCGCGCCGAAATGCCCGCATCGCCCGGAATGCTGGTGAACCGCTTCATCAGCGTCGACGCGGACGGCGCGGTTTATTACATGAGAAGGCTGCTGAATTCGAACAGGATATCGTTTTACAAACTTAAGTTCTAATAACTGCATCACAACACGACGCGAATTCGCTTCGCAAAATCACGACGGCATTTAATTTTTTTGGCAATACAGAAGGGGGACGACTAAATGACGAAAGCGCGCTTTAAATTTTTACCGGCCGCTGCGGCCGCTTTAATTATTATTTCAGGCTTTTACGCCACGGCAACGGCCTCTGTGCATCCCGACGTTACAAAGGCCTATCAGAAATACACGTCGCTTTATACCGAATATAAAAACGCCATGGCGTCGAACGCGGCGCAAAGCAAGATCGACGCAATTTACATCAAACTTAAAGCGGCGCAGGATAATTATAAAAAGATCGAGGCCGAAAATAAAACGCTGACCTCTTTCGACGACTTCTCAGGCGACGCCGTGGTCACTAAAAGCGACGAGGTCAATAAAGCGTTCAGCGATTATCTGGCGAAATACGACGAATATAAAAAAGCCGCCGCATCCGGCGTATCCGGGCGGCAGCTCGCGCTTCTGGCGGCAGAACTGCGGCAGGCGCTTTCAAACCACGCCGCGGCGATGAGCAATTTAACGAAAAATTCGGGCGCCGCCGCTTCCAACCTCGATGAAAACGGCGTGATAAAAGTGCCGGTCAGATACCAGCGCGCCAAAGAGAACGGCAAGCCCGGAAGTTATTACTGCGGCCCGACCTCGCTCGGAATGCTGCTCGATCATTACGGCAATAACACGCCCACGGCCGAACTCGCCACGCTATGCAAAACCGACACCAAAGGCACCATTATCTGGAACATGGTCGTTACCGCCCGAAGCCTCGGATTCAAATCGAGCACTTATAAAGAAAAAACCACGCTGGACTGGCTGAACGAACAAACGCGCGCCGGCACTCCCGTTATGGTCGCCGTCGACACCCAGGGCTACTGGCCGGGCGGCCATTATATGGTCGTAAGAGGCATATCGGGCGATAAAGTTTACGTGAACGACCCGTGGGGCGGGCCCCGCACCTACTCGATAACGCAGTTCATGGCGCAGTGGCAGCCCAGCAGATGGTCGATCATAGTTAAAAAATAAGACTGTCAGTAATAGCATCAGAGAATATCAGCATAATTTAATATACTATCGGCGCCCTTTTACTTTTAACATTTCCGCGACGCGGCCCATCTTTTTAGCTTCGGCGAGAGACAGGGCCGTTTTGCCTTTCAGGTCGGCTTTTTTCGTGTCACAGCCCTTTTCGATAAGATAGAGCGCGGCCGGTTCGTTGAAAAACGCTATGGCGGACAGAAGAGCGGTCCGGCCGTCGGCGGCGGCGTGATCGATATCGGCGCCGCGATCGAGCAGCCTGGATATCGTTTCCACCCCGTATGATGCGGCCGCGAGCGTAAGCGCCGAATCGCCGCCGGAGCCGGCAATGTTCACATCGGCGCCGTTTTCGATCAAAATGTGCATTATGTCGGCGTTTTTCTTCCTGCGCGCGGCGATGATCAGGCCGGTGTTGCCTTTGTCGTCGAGCGTGTTAATGTCGGCGCCGTGAGTGAGCAGCGTTTTAATGACATCGGGATTTTTCGACTTCATGATAGAATTGATTAAATTATCGTTTAATATAGCCCGTTTGAAATCTTTATCGCCGATGTTGTTCAGGACAAGTCCGATGATCTCCGCGTCGTCAGGAGCGTGATAAAGCACATGCCCAAGAGGCTCTTCGTGTATGTAATATTTTCCGGGGCCGAATTTCGCGCCGGCGGATATTATCATCCGCAGCAGGCGGTCTTTATTTTCTAGTAACGAGCGCACGTGGCAATAACTCATCCGGTGATAACCGCGGTAAACGGTTACACCTTCAAGCGCATACCACAGCGCGGCGTTGTCGGATTCGAATATATTCGCGCCGCGCGCCATCAATAATTTCGCGGTTTCATAGCATCCGCCGGCAGCGGCGGCTATGAACGGCGTTATCTTAACGCCGTCGGGATAAAAACATACAACGTCCGCGTGAGATATGTCTTCTTCGATGTCCGCGCCGCGCGATATCAGCAGTTTTATTATTTCAAAATAGTCGCTGCGCGAGGCTTCGTACAGCAGATGCTTTTCGGAGCCGCCGCTTGAGCCGGAGTAAATTTTTTCGTGAAAACGCGCCAGCCCCGAGTCGGCGCCGTAAACCCTTAACGCGGTCTCCAGGTAAAAAGCCGCCTCGTCGGAGCGAACATAGCCGCAATCGTAACGGAAGGCATTTTCAATGCGCGCGCCGGCGTTTATTAAAATCGAAGCGACTTCAGGCCGCTTGCGGTTAAAAGCCTCGCTCAACGGATTGTCGCTTTCGCCGCCGCTCAGATCGGGATCGGCGTTTTTATCGAGCAGATGCTGTATCACGTCGGCTTCGCATAATTTTATGGCGAGCGTCAGCGGACTGACACGGCCTCTGCAAAAAGACGTGCCGTCGGCCGAAAACACGTTCAGCGCGGCGCCCATATCCGCGAGCGATTTTATTATATAGGCGTTTTGAGAAAGAAGCGCGCACATGATCGGCGTGAAGCCAAAACTGTCGGCACGGTTAATGTCGGCGCCGCGCGCGGCGAGAAGGTCGAACAGATCTTTATCGCCTTTGAGGCACGCCGCCGCGAGGGGCGTAAAGCCGCCGTGGTCGTCGCCGTCTTCGTAATTTCTCTGATCGACGCGGTCGTCAAAGGCCACAGGACCGGTTTCGTAAAATCTGCTGAACTCGATAAATTGTTTATCGTCCGTGACGGCGTTTATCAGTTCCGGCGATCCGGCGAGATATTTTTTGACGGCGGCCGCATCGGATCGCTGTATCGCTTTCCAGAAAAGGATTTTAATATCAGCAACGGCTTCGGGCTCGGGGACCGCCGCCGGTTCGACGGGCGGAGCCTCGATTTGAAGGTTCAATGAATTTTTGAGCCAGTCAGTCAGAAAATTGATCTTAAGCATGAATTACCGCTTTACTTTACATTATTTTATATTTAGATAAAATAAAAATTTAAATCCAGTTTTTAACATGTCAATTTCAAAACTTTTTCATTTTAAAAATTTATTTGATTATTAAGATGACGATTTGAAATTAATTTCAAGCAAAATCATTATACAACGCGGCGAATGAAACGCCGGATGCTGTCAGACAACAAAAGTCTTTTGAAAAGTAAAAAATAATTAAACTATTTTAAACAGTTTAATTATTTTTTGCTTTCCTGATCAGGTTACGAATTCTTTAAAGCCGTGTAGTGATAACGATCTTTTTTTTGAGTTTCACTGATACTTTAATTTTTTTTGAGTTCAAATTTTGAGGCTTCTTCTGGTGACAAACGGTCGTTTAATATCCGGTAAATGAATTTAGAGCCTCCGGCCTGTGAGTTAAGGTGCTCCATAACGAATGAAGGTTTGTTGATGTTTGTCTTTTCATAAACAGATTTAATATATTTATCGGAATAAATCATTTCATAATTATTGACTTTTGGGGTGTAAATGTTCGGAACTTTCATTTCTTTTGCAAGTTCAAACTTTGCAATTTCTTCTTGCGATAAATAATTGTTTAATGTACGAATCATTTTTTCGCCCCCGGCCTGCGAGGTGAGATGCTCCATAACAAATACAGGTTTGTCTATGCTTGCTTTTTCATAAATAGCTTTAATAGATTTATCAGAATAAACTGCTTCAGATGCTAACGCCGCGGTAGAAGCAAAAAAAGCAATGATAATGATGATGACCCAAAATGTTTTTTTCATTGAATAACCTCCAAATATTTTTTTAAAATTTTAACATTAATATAGTTATAAGTCAATATTTTTAACTTGAAAATAATTTATATTCAATCCCAATTATTGTAAATTTAAAGCACTATTCCGTTTCGCAAACGGTGCGGCGATATGCTTTAAAAACTTAACGGTTCTAACAAGTTCCATCTATTGACAGCTGGCCGGCACAACCATATGATCGGGTAGAGCTCGCGATACTTAACGCCGCACAACCTATGCCTACGGAGGTTATACTGAAAAACACGGTGCCGACTTTAGTAATGCCGCCGCCCGCGACTTTTTCAAGATCTTTATCTGAAAGTTCTTTGTTCGCGTTTACGTTATCGATGAGTTCCGCGCGGGCGGCAATTAAATCATCTTTTGAAAACACTAATCCCACTGTTTGGCCCAATTCGACAAGTTTATCCGCTAGATTTTTTTCGTTTTCCTTCTGAAGCGTTTGCATCATTTCCGCGTACTTTTTCTGAAGTTGCACGTCTTTTTCCATTTTACCAAACATCTGTTTTACGTTTTCTTTACTCATTTTTTCCTCCATTTTAAATAAATATGTTGCGGGCGCTTTACGCTATTTCTACCCCTTTTTTAAATTAATTTCTTTGCCGCTGGCTTTCAATTTTTGCCATGTATCTTCAATTTTTCCCTTAAATATTTTATCTATAATAGCGTCTTATGCGCAGACAGGATCGTCCGCTGCAATCATCCCGTTTATGGATTGATGGAAAAAATTCAGTTGATATCTGTCACATCCAATATAAGCCATCAAAAAATCCTTTTAAACCTAAAAATATGCTTATATATAGCCCGAAAATATCTGATGTCAATAAATATGCTGAAATATTTATATGCTTTTTGTCAAAAATCTAAAGCGATGCTTTCACACAGTCTGATAATGGTGCTCTTAAATCAAGTAAATCGCTATTCGTATTTTCCATCCTTGTAAAACGCCATAAGTTTTTCGTGATTTTCCTTATTGAGCTCGCCGGCTTTAATGACGGCGCCGAAGACGATATTGACCTTTCGGAACAGGTCGGGGAATTTCTTCGCTCCGGCGGCGTGAGACGCCGGACTGAAATAAGAACTCTTCATGCCTTCGATACGGACGGGAATTATATCGAGACCGAGTTCGGACGACAGTTTCACAAGATCGATCTTGAATTCGCCGATAGTTTCATTGTCGTTGGTGACGAACTCCGGATAGACGCACAGGACGTGGCCTTCGCCGGCAAGCGCGCGCGCCTCGCTCAATTCGGCTTCGGAAAGTTCGGGGTTGTTTAAAAGTATCACTTTCATCAGCCGAAATAACGTTTTCAAATTGAAATTATCGAAGTAATAACGGTTGAGCATGAAGCGGATATGACGATTGGTGGAGGCGTTTATCAGAAAGGAGTCGGCGAGCGACGCGTGGTTGGAGACTATCAGCGCCGGGCCGTCGAACGGCACTTTTGACTCGCCGGAAACTTTGATCCTGTAGACGAAATTGGCAAGTATGAAAAACGCGAGGCGCAGCAGGAAATCGGGAAGCAGCTTTATGATGAAGACCGTGGCGATTATGGTTAATATCGAAATTATCGTAAATACATTAGCCGACGTCAGTTTCATCAGATCGTGCCACACATAGATGCACAGAGACGAAAAAACTATGAACGAATTGGCGGTGAAGTTGACAAGGCCCAGTATGCGGCCCGTTTCGCCGTCCGGCGCCTTCTGCTGGATGTAGGAATCGAGAGGCACTATGAAAAGTCCGCCGGCGAGGCCGATCATGAAAAGCGCGGCGCATGTGAGAGAAAACGACGCGTAAGAGAACTGCAGCACGAAAAGGAAAGCGCTCATTATGATCGCGCCGAGCGGTACCAGGCCGAATTCGATCATCTCGCCCGAAAGTTTTCCGGCGAGGCCGGAACCGAGGCCTATTCCGATCGAAAGCGCCGCAAGCATTATCCCGACGCTCGCTTCGTCGACCTTCATCATTTCTTTGGAATATACCAGAATGTTGTTCTGCACGGCCGCCGCGACGAACCAGAAATAGGTGATCGCCGCGATAACCAGCAGTATCGATCTTTCATTGGATATGCGCCTGAAATCGCCGGCGACCTCGGCCAGAAAATTGAAGCGGAACGGCCGCGAAACGCCGACCGCGGGAACGCGGGCCACGAAATGCGACGTGATTATGCCCGCCGCGGCGATCGCGACGAAGGCGACCGAGGCCATGTAGGGCGCGCTCTTGAAGAACGTAAAAATGAACGAACCGAAGACCGTGCCAAGGATTATGGACACGAATGTCGCCAGCTCAAGCAGGCCGTTCGCCCTCGAAAGTTCCTGCGGCGGGACCGATTCGGGCAGTATGCCGTACTTCGCCGGGCCGAAGACCGTCGACTGCGCACCCATCAGAAAAAGACAGGTGAAAAGAAAGGGCACGTTCTCCAGGTAAAAAGCGGCCAGACCCAAAAACATAACGATTATCTCGATATACTTCGCCGCGATTATGATCGTGCGCTTCGAGTATTTATCGGCGAAATAGCCGCAGTGCGTCGAAAACAGAATAAACGGGATTATGAAAAGCGCCGTTGCGAGGGCCACGTAGAACGAATCGGCCGCCCCGTCCTTCATTAAGCGGCTCATGAAGAATAGCGTGACCGATATCTTGAACCCGTTGTCGTTGAACGCGCCCAGAAATTGAGTGACATTCAGCGCCAGAAATTCCTTCGAATATATTCCGGATTTTTTATATACCTCTTCCATTTTTACGCTCCGCTTTCATCGTTTAATTCGCGGCCGAGTTTATTGACCGCTTCATACCATTTGCTCATCAGCGCATCGTAATCGGCTTCGGTATATTCGGCTTTTACCGGCGGCATTATCGCTTCGCCTATCCTGATGCTAAGCGGCGTCGGCGTGAAGCCCGGATTGGGTTTTGAAAACATTTTAATCGCGCCTTTGATGTAGACAGGGTAAATCGGCGCTTTATGCTCGCATGCGAGGATCGCGAACCCTTTTTTAGGCTTTACTACGGTCTCGTCGATGGTGCGCTGCCCCTCGGGGAATATGCATATCGGAAAACCTTCTGCCAGCGCGCGCGACGAATACTGCAGCGAGCGGATCATCGAATCTTCAGTGCCGGAAGTTATTATCTTGAACAGGCGGCGGAACCAGGCGAGCAGCGCGCCTCCGAACATCTCCTCGAGCGCGAAGAAAAACATGCGCCGCGAGTGAAACTCTTTCAGGGCGGCGAACATGATGACCGGATCGATGTAACTCGTGTGATTCGGGCACAGCAGGAACGCTTTTTTGTGTTTTATATTTTCCGCGCCGGCGATATCGACGCCGCAGCTTATCTTAAAGAACTGCCAGGCGCTTTTTTTAAGGAAGTGCTTGAAGAACCATCCGAAAAAACCGGGACGAAGATTATAAGCCGATTCGAAAGAAGTCTCCGGCTCTTTGCGCATCGCGCTCAGAAGCCCTGAAGCGCCGCCCGCGGCCGGCAGCGAAGCGTTCCCGTCTTTTACGACGCGCTCTAAAATGTCTTTTAAATGTATCAGCGACGCGGCCTCGCTATCTTTCACCTTCAGGCCGAACTCCGATTCGAGTATGACGAAAAGTTCAAGGCGCGTCAGCGAATCGACGCCCAGATCGAGCTCCAGGCTGTCGGAAGGATACATCTCGGTTTTGCCGGTGAGGTTCTTAAGCCGCTCCAGCAGGCGTTCCGCGATGGGCGCGCTCATGAGCTCTTTTTCTTCGGCGGTGAGTTCGGGCTTTTTAACGGCGTCGTCGCCCGCCCGGTCGAACAGCCCGCGCTTTTTAATTTCGTTGCGCTTGAGCTTGCCAAGGCGCGTGCGCGGCAGCTCGTCGGATATTATCTTGAAATCGGTGATGCGCATATACGTCGGCACTTTAAGCGACAGTTCCTCGAAATCGCATTTGATATAGTTGGTGCAGTTGGCGATGTTCTGCTCGCGCAGAAGCCTGTAATTCGGGACCACTATGGCTTTCAGCTTTTCGATGCGGCCGTCGGACGTTTCCTCGCCCATCACGCACATTTCAGCGACGAAGCGGCACTGCTGATAATGCTTTTCGACTTCGTCCGGATATACGTTCTTGCCGGAAGCCATTACTATGACGTCTTTGGCGCGCCCGGTGATGAATAGATACCCGTCTTTATCGAAATAACCGAGATCGCCCGTATAAAACCAGCCGTCTTTTATGACCTCGGCCGTCGACTCCGGGTGCTTGTAATAGCCCTCCATCAGGTTCGGGCCGCGAGCGATTATCTCGCCGACGCCTTCGGCGCCGGGGTTTAATATCTTCATTTCGACGCCCGGCAGAGGCTTTCCGCACGAACCGATGCGCGCCGCGCCGGGCGGGTTGAGAGTTAGTACCGGCGCCGTTTCAGTGAGCCCGTAGCCTTCGAGGATCTCGAGCCCGACCACGGCGAGGTTTTTCGCCGTTTTCGAATCGAGCTTCGCGCCGCCGGAAACGAAGAACCTGAATTTGGCGCCGAAAGCGGAGGTAACTTTTTTGAAGAGGAATTTACCCGCCATGACGCCAGTTTTATCGTAAATTTTCTCCGAAAGCCGGAAAAGCGCGTTGAATATCTTCTTCTGGAAGAATGAAAGTTTTTCGGTCTTAGAAAATATGTTCTTTTCGAATATCGAGAACAGCTGCGGAACGCCGGCCATCTTGGTAACGCCCGTCTCGTTCATGGCCTCGAGTATGTCGGGCCCCTTCAGCGACGGCTGGAAAGTGAGCGACGCTCCGAGCATAAGCGGCAGAAGCGTCGTCGCCGTAAACGAAAAGCAGTGATGCAGCGGCAGTATAGTTAAAACCACATCGGTTTCGTCCATCAGGCCGCCCATATTTATTATCGATTCGACATTCGAGTGGAAATTTCTGTCGGTCAGAACGACGCCCTTGGGATCGCCCGTGGTGCCGGAGGTGAAGATAAGACTCATGCGGTCGTTTTCTTCGCGCGTGACGCGATAACCTTCATAGGCCGGCATTTTAAAGATAGAATTATCCACCGCCTGATCGTCTATGAGATAGATGCTTTCGAATTTGAGTTTCTCGTCGAGCGTTTTTATGATTTTATCGTAGAGGGCTCGGGAACATAGAAGCGTTTTAACGCCGGCGAAGGGAAGCAGGTTTGAAAGCTCGCGCTCCGTATATTGCGCGTCGAGAGGCACGACCGCCGCGCCGGAAGCGTGGATGGCGAAATATGCGACGACCCATTCGGGCGAGTTTTCGGAGAACAGCCCGACGAAATCGTTTCTGGTGACGCCCGTTTCGATCAGGCGGTTCGCGACCGAACATACCATTTCATAAAATCGGCCGTAGGAGTATTTAACGTATTCGCCGTTCCGCTTGACGCACAGCGCCGTCTTCTGCGGATTTTTCGCGGCGTTCGCCTTCAGAGCGCCGAGGATATTTCCGTTCATTTGAATGCCTCCGCTTATATTTTTCAACCATTTTACGCCTCTAAAATATTAAAAAACGTGATTTTAAGAATCGTATTTTATAATAACATATTTGAGTTATAAAGTCTATTATTTTATAACCTTGAAACCTTGTAATTAAGTATTCAATGTGATATAATAAAAATATGAAATTCAGCGAATTGGTTAAATTATTATTGCAGAACGGATTCATACTCATCAAGGAAAAAGGCTCCGTCAGGTACTATCATAAGCCCGGATGCAGCAATTTAATAAGAGTCGACTATCACGGCTCTAAAGAAATACCAACCGGAACCTGCAATGCGATACTCAAGGCCGCGGGCTTAAAAAACTAGGAGGCAATATGCTTGATATCGAATATTCACTCATAATCGAAACAACTGAAGAACCCGACTTTTTCACTTTTTTTTCTCCGGATCTCGAGGGATTTACCGGAGTGGGACATTCGATCGAAGACTGCATATATAACGCGCGGCACGCGATGCGCGATCACGTGAAGCTGCTTATTGAAAATCAGCTTCCGGTGCCTCCTATAAACGAAGACCCCAAAATAACAATACAGAATTCTTTTAAGATCGCCGCTTAAACTTAAAAACGCTTTTATTCAAACATAACAAAATCGGAGGCTGCATGTTCTTTATCACTTATTACAAGGGCGAACCCACTGAATATATCTTCAAATATTCCGGCGGAAAAGTAAAAAAAGAAGGCGTCGGAATCTCTTTTTTCAGCTTCGACCTGAACACCACCATCATTTCGATACCGGTCAAAACCATCGACTTTCCGTTCATATTCAACGAAATTACCGCAAATTATCAGGCGGTCACCGTGCAGGGCCAGTTCACCTATAAGATCAGGAGCCCGCACGAAGTGATGGCCATCCTCGATTTCTCGGTCGACCCTAAAACCAATACATATAAAAGCGAAGACCCCTCCAAACTCTCACAGCGTATCATTAACTCCGTACAGGAATCGACGCGCGCCGAGATACAGCAGTACTCGCTCGAGGACGCCATAAAGAAAACTGGCATACTCGCTAAAGCGATACTTGATAAGATAAAAAAAGACGGGTTCCTCAATTCGCTTTCGATCGACTGCCTCAACATTTCGATAACCGCCGTCACTCCGACTCCCGAGATCGCCAAGGCGCTCGAGGCCGACTACCGCGAAACGCTCCAGAAAAAAGCCGACGAGGCAATTTATTCCAGGCGCGCCGCGGCCGTCGATCAGGAACGCAAGATCAAAGAGAACGAGCTCAACTCGCGCATCTCGCTTGAAAAAGGCCGTCAGCAGCTCGTCGAACTCGACGGCGCCAACCGCCTGCGCGAGGCCGAATTCAAATCGAAGGTCAGTGCGCTCGAGCTCGCGCCTTTCAAAGACCTCGATCCGCGCTTGCTTCTGGCCCAGGGTTTGAAGTCGCTAGGTGAAAACGCCTCGAAGATAGGCAATCTCACGATAACGCCCGACCTTCTCTCGGCGATACTCAATGAAAAGAGATGATTATGTTCGATAAAATAGTAGTTATCACAAAAAAAACTCCCCTGGAAGAGCTTATCGAAAGATTCAACACGCTTTCGCAGGCGAAGTTTTATATAGAACACTCGGGCCAGTCGTTCGCCGAATACGAGGCCTATCACGACGCCTACCAAAAATCGCTCGCCAAACTCAGGCAGTCGATTCCCGTCGAAATGAAGACGCAGTTCGTCGAACGCGGGTTTCTCACAAATTTTCTTTTCGGCGATAAAGACCTTGTAATCACGCTCGGCCCCGACGGCCTGGTGGTCAACACCGCCAAATATCTCAACGGCCAGTTCATAATGGCCGTAAACCCCGACAGCAGCCGGATCGACGGAATACTCGTTCCGTTTCTGATCGATAATATCGCCATCAGGCTGGAGACGGTTCTTGGCGGAGAATTCCGTCACGAGGATATTTCGATGGCTAAAGTAAAACTTGATAACGGCCAGACGCTCTACGCGGTCAACGACTTTTTCGTGGGACCGAAAAGCCACACTTGCCTCCGCTACACGATAAAACACGCGGGCCGCTCCGAAGAGCAGATGTCAAGCGGACTGATAATATCGACGGGAGCGGGCTCCACCGGCTGGTTCCGCGCGGTCATGGCAGGCGCGCAGGGCGTGTACCTCGGATTCAAAAACGAGATTGAGAAAAAGTTCGCCGCGCTCGAAGGCAAAAGCTCGGGCGCCGCAGCGCCAAAGACGACGGCGCCGGCCCGCCCGCCTGTAATTTCGGCTTCATCGCGCCCCGATCCCTACCCCGAAGAGCTCAGGAACGCTCCGCCCGCGAAGCTGTCGGCCCTGACCCGCTTCGACAGATCTTCGGATGAACTGGTCTTCATGGTGCGCGAGCCGTTCGAAAGCAAAACCTCGAAGGCGGACATGATTTTCGGGAAGATCACGCCGCGCGAGCCGCTGACGATAGTCTCGCACACGCCTTCAGGCGGAGTCATTTTCAGCGACGGCATTGAAAGCGATTATCTGGAATTCAATTCCGGCAGAACGGCCGTCATAACCATCGCCGAAAAAAAGGTCAAACTGATCAGACTGACTGTTTGACCCAAAGGATTTCATCTTTTTTTATTTTAAAAATAAGATTTTTCTTAATAAGCAATTTTTTATCCGTTGAATAAGGCCGCCTCATCCGAAGCGGCCTTATTCAATGTCCGGCTAGTCTATATTCGTTATTATCCCCTCGAGCCTTTCCGAGTTCGCGGTAACGGCCGCCAGAGCGTTGAAACAAAGCTCGGGCGCCATCAGCAGCCGCTGGCTCAGCTTCGCGCCGTCGATGGAAAGCAACCGCAGATCGCCCATTATCGCTTCGGCGGTGACATTCGACCGGCCGCCGAAAAGAGCGTCAAGGCCGATGAAATCGCCGCTGCCGAGTATCATTATCGTGCCCAGCCAGCCGGCTTTTGAAGTCTTCTGCAGCTCGACGTTTCCGGAAATTATAAGGTGGAAGTCGCTCGCCGGATCGCCTTCCCAGGTAACGTCAAAGCCCGCGCGGACGACGCGTTCCTTCGACATGAATGCGATCTCGCGGGCGACGCCATCGGGCACTCCCTTGAAAAGGTCTATCGACTTTATGAAATCGAGGCGCTCGCGCAGGGCCATGGCCATCATGTCGGTCATCTTCGCTTCATCGACGCGCGGCCATTCGACACCGAGCCTTTTAAGCAGGCGCGCCGTGCGCTCTGAAAGCGTCACCATCACGGTGGACTCATCTTCACTCTCGAGCCAGCCGCGGTGCAACAGTATATTTTCAACATGCTGGCGGCGGCATTCGACGGAATATTCTTCCTTGAGCCTGTCAATGAATTCAGCGAACGGCAGCTTCTCGACGGCGAGTCCGAGCGCGGGCGATGTGAGAAGCTCCGATAATTTGACCGAAAAAGTATTGTGGCAGTGATATATCTGATTGTGAATCACGGATCTGTCGAAAAGGGCCAGCACGGAAGCGCTCGTCGAATCAACGAACGAAAGTTCCGCTTCGTCGGCAGTTTCGGGCACTACGCCCAGGTTCACGAACGACTTGACCGTAACGCTGAAAGCGTTCTCCTCGACGTTCTGTTGCAGATGGCCGGTTTTCGAGTTGAATGAAATATTGCCGACCCTGAATATATTGGTTCTGATGCCGTATTTTTCGCGGGCGGCGATTACAAGTTTCTCGGCTTCGAGTTTGGTCTGCACATAAAGATTATCCGACTTCTGGCCAATGTCGCAGCTGTCCTCGGTGAATACGGCGCAGTCGAGCCCGGGTATCGAACCCGCGCTGACCGAAATGGTCGAGACGTGGTTGAAGTCTTTCTTTTTGCCGGCGGCGGCGAATTCGAGAAAGGTTTTGACGGCCTTCACGTTCGGACCGTAAAAATCCTCGTAGCGGCCGTAATGTTTTACGTTCGCCGCGGGGTGTATTATCGCGTCGACAGTTGCCGCCGCGTCGTTATATTCTTTCGAGTCGAGCCCCAGCATGTCTTTTTCGAGATCGGCGCACAGTATTTTGATGCGCTCGAGTTCCGAGTTCTTCAGCTCAGAGCCGAAATAGTAGCGGTATTTTTCATTGACGCGCACCAGCGCGTCGCCGCGGGTTTTTCCGCGCACGGGCAGGTAGATGTCGCATTTCCAGCCCTTTAAAAGGTCATACAGCATGTGAACTCCGAGATAACCCGTCGCGCCGGTCAGAAGCACCGCGTTATAACTGAAGCGGGCATGGATATTAAGAGCTTCGTAGCGGGCGTTTTCGTCGTCGTAGGCCGCTTTCGCTTTTTTGAATTCGTCCGACGCGGCGAAGGCGTTGAGTTTATCCTCCATAGCGGGCACTTTGGTTTTAAGCGATTCCAGTTTGGTTTCGAGCGTGCCCTTCTTTTCGACGATGTTTTTCGCGAGCGCGCCTATGGTCTGATACTTGAATATATCGTTTATATTCACCTCATAGTCCTGCTGGAGCTTCGCCGTGAGCGAAACCGCTTTAAGCGAGTGACCGCCGATCTCGAAGAAGTTTTCGTTCACGCCGACCTCCTTCGCGCCAAGCACTTCGCGCCACGCCTTCGCGATCTTCTCCTCGCGCTCATTCGAAGGCAGTATGCGCTCGGCAGCGGCGGTCTTTATCTCGATGGCGCCGACAGCCTTGCGGTCGATCTTTCCACTCGCGTTCAGCGGCATGGATTCGAGCCTTATAAAATAGGAGGGTATCATGTAATTGGCCAGAGAGCGCGAGAGAAATTCCTTGAGTTCCTTATCTGGTATCTCGCGATTCGCAGTGTAGAACGCGCACAAAAATTTATTGCCGTTCTCGTCGTCCTTCGCTATAACGACGGCCTTTTCGATGTCTTCGAACTTCTGCAACTGCATTTCGATCTCACCGAGCTCTATCCTGAAACCCCTTAATTTGACCTGGAAATCTATCCTTCCAAGATATTCTATATTACCGTCGGGAAGCCATCTGACCAGATCGCCGGTGCGGTACATTCTTTCGCCGGGACGGAAAGGGTCGGCGGGAAATTTTTCGGCCGTCAGTTCAGGCCTTCCGAGGTAGCCTCTGCCGACTCCGTCACCCGCGACGCAAAGTTCGCCCGGAATTCCTACAGGCAGAAGTTTGTTTTTTTTGTCGAGCACGTAGAGCCTCATGTTGGCCAGAGGCTTTCCGATAGGGATGTTGTCGTATTGTTTATCGACCGGAAAAAACGTCGTGTAAACGGTGCATTCGGTCGGCCCGTAGCCGTTGTTCAGTTCATAAGATCGCCTGGTGAACGTCCTGAGTTTTTCGCCGCCCGCGTCGAGGTAGCGAAGCGTTTTGCTTTCAAAATTCTCGTTAAACTGCTCGGCGAGCTGCGTGGTGAAGAAAGCGCCTCGTATGCTGTTCTTATCGAAATACTCGTTGAGCTCGGCCAGGGAAAGTTTGATGTCTTCGCTGATGATGTGCACTTCTGCGCCCGCGATAAGCGGCGGGAATACCTCCATTATCGACCCGTCGAAGCCGAAGGACGCATGCTTTGCCAGAGCGTCCGCCGCGGTTATACGGTGCGATTTTACATACCAGAAGGAAAAGTTGAGAAGCGAATGATGCTCGATCAGAGTGCCTTTGGGCTTTCCGGTCGACCCCGAGGTATAAATGACATAGGCCAGGTCCTCCGGCCGGCTGACGTTCTTAAACGGCGCCAGCGCAGGGGTTTCGTATAGCGCGTCGTCATCTAGTTCGATCACCGTTCCGTCGAATTTGATAATTTCGCGAAGGTGCTTCTGAGTGACCAGGACCTTCGAGCTGCTGTCGGCGAGCATGAATTCGACCCTGTCGGAGGGATATTTCGTGTCGATGGGCATGAACGCCGCGCCCGACTTTAAAACGCCGACGGCCCCGACGAACATATCCAGGGACCTGTCGACCATTATGCCGACTATGTCGTCGCGCACGATACCCAGGCCGCGGAGCTTTTCGGCCAGTATTTCGCTTTTAGCGCGAAGCTCGCCGTAGGTCATGTATTTATCGAGATAGACCGCCGCTTTCCTGTCCGGAGTCTTTTCTGCCTGCTCATCGAACACGTCGACGAAAGTTTTATCTTTCGGATAATCCATCGCGGTGTCGTTGAAATCGTACAGGACCGACTTACGCTCGGCCGGCGACATGAGCTCGATGTCCTCGATGAGCATATCAGGCTTGCGGCTGACTTCGTCGAGAATATTTATAAGCTGCGACGACATGCGGCGGATGGTTTCTTCCCTGAAGAGGCATTTGCGGTACTCGAAATCGAAGCGGATGGCGTCTTCGCTCTCGAAGGCCTGGAGAGTGACGTCGAACTTCGCGGTGCCCGTTTCAAGCCCCTGCGGCCTGACGGTGATCTCGCCGAAAGTCTCGTCCCTGAGGCCGCGCGAAGTCTGATAAACAAAAACGGCGTCGAAGAGCGGATTATGGCCGCTCGCGCGCTTAACGTTGAGCCTGTCTATAAGCATATCGAGCTGGTAATCCTGATTATCTATGATATTAAGAAAATTCGAGCGCACTTCGCCCAGAAATTCGGAGAATTTTTTGCCGCCTTTCGGATAATTGCGGGCGGGCATGGTGTTTATGAACATTCCGACCATCTTCTGCGCCTCGAGCGAGGGGCGGCCGACGAGCGGAGTGCCGACGATGATATCTTCCTGCTGGGAGTATCTGGACAAAAGCACATTGAATGCCGCAAGCACGACCGTGTAAAGCGTGTTTCCGGTGGTAAGCGCGAGGCTGCGCAGGCGGGCCGAAATTTCGGAATCGGCCGTAAAACCGTAATGGTCGCCGGCTATGTCGGGTTTGGGCGGCCGCGTGAAATCGGTCGGCATGTTCAGCGTCGGCAGTTCACCCGAAAGCATTTCGAACCAGATCTTTTCCTGCTCGGCGGCCGCGCGCGAGGCGATGAATTTTTCCTGCCACAGGCAGAAATCTTTGTACTGCGCCGTGAGTTCCGGAAGCGTTCGGCCTGAATATATTTCAAAAAGCTCGCGAGTGAATATCTCAAGCGACATGCCGTCGAATATTATGTGGTGGACGTCGAGCATCAGCCAGTGCTCGTTATCGCCGACCTTCAGCAGCTTGACCCGGAAGAGGGGCGGCTCGCTCAGATCGAACGGGCGGACGAACTCGCGGAGATAATCTTCGAGCACGCCGGTCGAGGCGTCCTGAAAGAATTTTTTCAGTCTGACCGCCGGATGCACTACCTGCACTGGCTCGCCGTCAACGATCTCGAAAGAGGTGCGCAGCGCCTCATGGCGGGCAACCATCTTTTCTATCGCGTCGCTGAATTTTGGCATGTCGAGCCTGCCGGTTATCTTCAGCACGAACGGAACGTTATAAGAAGTCGAGGGGCCTTCCATGCTTTCCACTATGAAAAGCCTCTTCTGCACTGACGATACTGGATAAACGGTCCGCCCGCCCTCGCCCGCCGTTTTAACTCGCGCCTCCGCGGCGGCCGCCGATGAGGCCGCGCGTTTTTCTTCGCGGACGCTCTCGGACTCTGACACGGCGGCGGCCACGGTAATAATTCCCGCCATGGCGCGAACGCTCGCGGCGTCAAATAGTTTTTTGATCGAGACCCTGACGGCAAATTCCTTTTCGATCTTATACTGAAGCGAGACCATTTTCAGCGAATGGCCGCCTATGGCGAAGAAATTGTCGGCCGCGCCGACGCCCCTGACACCGAGCGCCTCTTCCCATATTTTGACGAGCCTTTCTTCGATTTCGTTTTCCGGCCCGACCCACGCGGGATCTGAAGCGCCGCGCCGGACTGTATTTCCAGCTTCAACGCCGGGCCGCCTGACCTCTTCCACAACAGGGCCGCCTCCGGCTTCAGTCGCGCCGGCCGCGCCCGCGGAGTCAATGCGGGCCGCCATGTCGCGCAGCACGCAGTTTTCAAAAAGCGTCCGAACCGACAACCTGCGCCCGAAAACGCTTTCGATCTTAGCCTGTATGATAACCATTTTCAGCGAGTGGCCGCCTATTTTAAAGAAATTGTCCTGCGCGCCTACATTTTCTGCCCCAAGCGTCTCTTTCCACAAAGACGCGAGCTTCAATTCGGTCGGGCCTTCGGGGCTGACGAAATCCGACGACGATTTTTCGTCCTTCACGTTCGGCGCCGGAAGAGCTTTCCTGTCGATCTTGCCGCTCGCGTTCACCGGCATTTCGGCGAGTTTAACGAAATACGAGGGCGCCATGAATTCGGGCAGGTTCTGCGAGATCTCTTTTTTTATGGATTCGGCCGTGACGGAATCTTCCGCGACAAAATACGCGCAGATGAACTTGTTGCCGCCATCCGTTATCACCGTCACAGCGGCGTTTTTAACCCCGCCGACCTTCATTATCTCGATTTCTATCTCGCCGAGCTCGATCCTGAAGCCGCGCAGCTTCACCTGATTGTCGATGCGGCCGATATATTCGATATCGCCCGTCGGAAGCCATCTGACAAGATCTCCGGTCCTGTACATCCGCCCGCCCTTTTCGAAGGGGTTGTCAACGAACTTTTCGGCGGTGGTTTCCGGCCTGTTGAGATATCCGCGCGCCAGGCAGTCGCCCGCGACGCAAAGTTCGCCCGCGTAACCTTCGGGCATGAGATTTCCGAACCTGTCGGTTATATAGAGCCTTGTATTGGCCAGCGGCTTGCCTATAGGTATATTGGCGTAATTTTTATCGACGGCGAAGCTGGTCGTGTAAACGGTGCATTCGGTGGGGCCGTAGCAGTTGTTAAGCTGAAATCTCCGGCTGGTAAAGGTTCTGATTTTTTCGCCGCCCGTGTCAAGATAGCGAAGCGACTTATTGTCGATGTTCTCGCAGAACTGCTCGGCGAATTGCGTCGTCAGGAACGCCCCGCTGATATTGTTATTTTCAAAATATTCGTTGAGTTCGCCGAGCGAGAGTTTTATCTCCTCGCTAATAACGTGGATCTCGGCACCGGCGATAAGCGGCGGGAAAACCTCCACTATGGAGGCGTCGAAGCCGAACGACGCGTGCTTCGAGATGCGGTCGGCGCTGGTTATGCCGCGCGAATTCATGTGCCAGTAAGAGAAATTGAGCAGCGAACGGTGTTCGATGAGCGTGCCTTTGGGCTTTCCCGTCGAGCCGGACGTGTATATGACGTACGCCAGATCTTCAGGCCTGCTTATGTTTTCGACCTTCACCGGCGCAAGCGCGTCGTAGCCGTATGACGCAGCGTCGTCGAGATCGATGATCGTTCCGCCGAATTTAATTTTATCCATCAGGTGCTTCTGGGTCACAAGCACCTTCGATCTGCTGTCTTCGAGCATGAATTCGATGCGATCCATCGGATACTTCGTGTCGATCGGCATGAACGCCGCGCCCGATTTCAGCACGCCTACCGCGCCGACGAACATTTCGAGCGAGCGGTCGACGAATATTCCGACGATGTCGTCACGCCCGACGCCCAGCGAGCGCAGTTTCGCCGCGAGCGACGCGCCTTTATCACGCAATTCGCCGTAGGTCATCGATTTATCGATATATACGACGGCCTTTTTATCGGGCGTTTCGGCCGCCCTGCCGTCGAAGATATCGCAGAAAGTTTTATCGGACGGATAATAAGCGACGGTATCGTTAAAATCGCGCAGCAAACGACGTTTTTCACTCTCAGAAATAAAATCGTATTCGGATATTTTTTTGTCGGGATCGCTTATGGCGGAATCGAGCAGCGAGAAAATGTGGCCGGCCATATAGTCGATCTCGCGCCTTGAGTAAATCGAAACGCGGTAGTCGACGATCATCTCCAAATAGCCGCCCCGGCCGGCGTCGTCGTTAATGTAGAATGTGAGCGCGCCGAAAGACTCGCCGCTGCCATATAAGACGCTGTCGACTTTATCGGCATAGGCGGTTTTGATGAACTGCGACAGTATGAGTATAAAAAGATTTTCAGGCTCGCGGTTAAGGCGCCTGAGCTCGCTGGCCAGCAGGTCGCTCGGAAACGCTTGGTGGGAAAGCATTTCTTTGAATTCCGGCATGAATTTTTCGCAAAGCGAACGGAAAGTTGAATCTGCCGCGAACGAAAACCTCATCGGGAGCGTGCTCACGAACATCCCCGTCGTTTTTTTGAATTCTTCGCTCCTGCCGTGATGCGCCGTGGTGATTACGATATCTTCTCTGGACGTGAGCCTGAACATATAAGCGTACAGGGCACACATGAAAACCCGGAACGCGCTCGTTTTATTTTTATCGCAATAATCGTGAATTCTTTTTGAAAGGCCTTCGGGCGCTCTGTAATAAGCGCGCTCGATGGCGAGAGCGTCCTTCGCGCCCGGCGCCAGGCGCAATTCGAGGTTCTCTATGTCGGTTTTGTATTTTTCGAACCAGTAATCACGGTCTTTTTCGAATTCCTTCGATGCGAGGTAATCAGACTCCCGGCCGATCGCGTCGAAATAAAGCGGGAATTCCTCTTCTATCGAGGTTTCCCCCGCGGCGAGTCTTTCGTAATATTCGACGATCTTATCGCATACCAGCGCGAGCGAGACGCCGTCGAATATTATGTGGTGGCCGTTGAAATAAAACCCGCAGCGCCCTTCGCCGAGTTTGACGACATAAAAACGATAAAGGCGCCCGTCCGTGAATTCTGAAAAAGGCCGGCGCGATTCGGCTTCGGCCCATTCACGCATTTTATCTTCTCCGCCCGGGCCCGTGAATTCGACCGTTTCCGCCTCGGCGTCAGCGCCGGAATACTCCGCCACATATTGTTTCGGCCCGTCTTCGGTCTCGGCGAGACGGATGCGCATATTTTGATTGTTTTTGATCAGCAGGGCTATGGCTTTTTTTATAAGTGCCGGGTCCGCCGGACCTTTGAAAACGACCGATTTCGGAAGGTTCCACATCGCGGTTTCCGGATAATACTTTTGAAGATAGTACAACCTTTTTTCGGGATGCGACAGTTCGAAATATTTTAATTCTTCTTTACTCATGATAAGACTCCTTCATACTATAGGAAATGCTTTTACCACGAAGGCGATATAAACCGCAGCGCGGTGGTATTTCTTAAAATCACTTTCGGGTCGGTGCCGTCGGGGTTCACGGTAAATACGCCGCCGTCAGAGAGGCTCGACGTATAGGCGCTGAACACTATCTTGCGGCCATCAGGCGAATAGCAGGGCTCGAAGCAGTTAAGCCCGCCGGAAGTTATCCTGGCAAGGCCCGTTCCGTCGGCGTTCATGGTGTATATCTGCCCGGGGCCGTCGCGGTCGGACGAAAAAACAATCTTTTTGCCGTCGGGCGAAAAGTTCGGATCGGTATCGTTCTTAGCGTTATTCGTAAGGTTCGCGAGCCCGCTGCCGTCAGAGTTCATAGTGTAAATTTCATTATTGCCGTCGCGGTCGGAGACGAAAACGATCTTCGATCCGTCCGGGGAAAACTTCGAGGTCACGTCGGCCGCCGGATTATTCGTAAGATTAACCAGTGAACCGCCGGTTTTGTCGAAAACGTAAATTTCGAGGTTTTCGTTAACTTTGGCCGTGGCGGTGATCTTTGCGGCCGCGGATGAATAGGAAGGATTATAATAACCCGTGATATCGCCCGAGGCTGAGGTTATTTTAACCCTTTCTCCGCCCGCCGCCGGCACTGAATAGATATCGTACATCGAAATCGACGAGATCTGGCCTATATCGAAAAATCCTATATTATCGATATCTGAATGATAGAATATTTCCGTTCCGTCAGGGCTTACCGACGGCGCAGAATTTTTATTGAGCGCGCGCACGAGCGAATATGTAGTCCCCTCTGTCAGAGAAGTGAAAAGCAAATGCGCGCCGAGGCTGCAGTAAAATATGAAATTCTTGTTATAGTTGAAGAACGGGTACGCGATGGAATAGCCGGCCGCCAGTTTTCCGAGGCTGAAAAGATCGGATGTCTGGAGCGTGTCGGTGTTCAATATCGTCAAACCATACTGGAAGTTATTCTCCACCACGTAAACGATGAAATTATCGCCCGATATCGACGACGGATGAAGCGCGTTGGCGGCCCCTGAAGTAAGAGCTTTCGGCTCGCTTCCGGCGCTGAGTTCCACCGCGAAAAGCTGCGACAAACCGTTACGGTCCGATTCGAACGCCACGCGGTTTCCGGAAATAAAGCACGGGTTGCGGTCGTTGCCCTCGCCGACAGTAACGCTCGTCTCGTCGCTCAGGGCGCCGCTCATAGGGTCGATCAGCGAGGCGTAGACCTTGTCGTAGCCGTTCCTGTTTGAAGTATAAAGCAGCATCAGCCCGTCTTTGGCCACATAAGGGCTGCTCTCGTCGTAAGCGTTATTGGTCAGCCTCGTCTGCGAGCTGCCGTCGGCGTTCATCGAATACAGTTCGAAATTGCCTTCGCGGTTGGATGTGAATATTATCTTCGAAGAATCGGCCGTAAAGCACGGCTCGTCGTCCGAACTCGAGTTGGACGTCAATCTGCGTTTTTTATAAGTTTTCAGGTCCATGACGAAAAGCTCGATATTGCCGTCCCTTATGCCCGAATAGGCGATCTTCGTGCCGTCCGGCGAGATCGCGGCTTTGATAAGCGCCGTGGTATCGTTGAAAGTGACCTGCGTCAGGCCGCTTCCGTTCGAATTGGCCGAATAAATATTCGATTCGACCAGAGAGTTCGAATCGGACGCCGTGTTATAGCCGGCCGCCATGAATATTTTACGCAAATTGCTTATTAGCGTGGACAGTTTTACTTTAATATCGTTCGTCCTGGTGATATCGTACTCGGTGTAAGACGCCCTTAAGATGACCGTATCGGTGTCTGAATAGGGATCGGCCACATACGAGGTGCCCGAAAGAGTTCCGCCGCCGGAAACAACCGACCAGACGGGCGTTACGGAGAGCGTGGTGTTGTCTTCGTAGAACGCGCTGCATTTTATCTTCGAAAGATCCACGGGCGAGCCGCTTATGTTTATATCCGAAAGCGTAATGCTTTTAAGCAGCGGGCGGGGCGGGGCGAAAATGACGTAGCCGGCTCCGGCCGTCGCGAAAAACTCCTCGTTCAGCGTGTTGGTGAGGCGCACCGCTTCTCCGCCTTCGGCGCTCATCGAATAGATCTGATTGGCGCCGGACTGCCTCGAGCTGAAAATAATGTTCGAGCCGTCGGCGGTAAAACGAGGATACGCGTCAAAGTAAGCGTTGTCGGTTATTTTACTTATCGTATTCGAGACCAGGTCGCGCACCAGTATTTCGAAATCGCCGTCCACGTCCGAAGTGAAAGCCAGTTTCGTGCCGTCGGGCGAAAACGCCGGATAATTAACGTTGAAATTGCCGGCGATAAAAGCCGCCATGCTCTTCGATTCGTAGTCTATTATGTAAATTTTATTTTTGCCTTCCTCCTGCATCGAAAACGCTATCCTGGTCTGGTTCGGCCAGAAAACCGGATAATACGCCGCGGTGTCGAAAGTTTGTATCACGGAAAGCCCGCTCCCATCTGCGTTGATGACGCCCAGCGTATAACGGCCGTCGAGCGTCATGATAAAGGCGATCTTCGAGCTGTCCGGCGAAAATGACGGATAAAGATATTCTTCTCCTGACGCCGAAACTGTAAGCCGCTTTTCGTTCAGACCGTTTGAATCCATTATATAAAGATCCGACTTCGAATTTCCGGCGCTCGTATAGACGATCTTATTTCCGTCCGGTGAAATGGCGGCGAAGTTCTCGTCGTTAGCTCCGTCGGTTAGACGGTACTGGTTGGTGCCGTCGGCGTTCATAATATAAATCTGCCTGCTTACACCGCGCATCGACATGAAGGCGATCTTCCCGACGGCTTTATTGGCGGGAATATTTATTGAAAAAAGATCCGAAGCCAGGGCCGCGCCTTCGGCCGCGCCGTCGCTTATGCCGACCTTTATCTTCAGGTCTTTTAAATTGAGCTCTGAAAAGTTGAGCGGTTTCCATAGCAGGACGGCGGTCGAGCCCGACGGCATGGCGCCGCTAAAGCCGGCGATATCGGTGATTGGCGAGTAGGTCGCGCCGCGGTCCGAACTGTAGTAAAGCTTTACCATGCATATATCGCTTTCGGGGTCGCTGACCGAAAAACTGATCAATAGATTCTCTTCGGTCTGCCCGATCTTAAGGCTGCTGACCGACGGCAGGCCGTTACTTGAATATTGCGAGACGACGCTTTCATTTCCGCCCCCTCCGCCTCCGCAGCCGCAGCAGGCAGCCATTACCATCAGCAGCCATGACAGAGCCAGCGCCATAAAAACAGCCGGGGGCCGGGCGATATTTACGGATTTTATTTCGCGGGAATTTATTTTTTCGGAAATTTTAATTTCATTTAAATTCAATTTTATCACCACTCAAATTTTTTTGATTATAATAACATATTCCATATATTTTTACAAAAAAAATAACAAAAATTGTCAAAAAAATTGCCTTAAAAATTGCCTTAAAAATCTAATCGAAAAATCAACATTTGATCCGCTTAAAATTTTTTGCCATTTTTTTAAATATCTATTGCATTTTTAGCCGTTATGTAAGATAATATAATCATAAAGAACCATAAAAAATCAAAATAGACCATAATCCCACAAATGTGACAAAGATCAATAAGAATAATCAACGGCAGTCAAAAATTCGAACAGCAGAAAGTGGAACGCTCATTCAAATATCTTTTCAGGCATATTTAAGCCTTTCGCTTTTTGCCCGGCAGCGACATTTTTTTAAGAATAAATTTATAAAAAGCAGGTAAAAATATGCGCAAAAACTACTTCAAAAATTTTCTCATATTGACCATTTTCCTGTTCCTGGCCTCTTTCGTTTACGGATGCTCCGGCGGGGGAAGTTCTATCACTTCGCAATCCGGCCTCATCGACGACAGCCGTCCGAAGGTTCCGATATCGCTTAATTTATTCGCCGCGCCCGGCACGGCCGCCATTCCAACCACGGCCGTCGGCAGCGTCGAAATAACGGTCTACCGCGGCACCATCTACGATCCGGCCAGGGAAGTTTTCAATATCACCTACGCCGAATTTTCAGCGCGCCAGGCTTCAATCGGCGTTTTCGCCGGCGACACCTACTCGATAGTGCTCAACGCCAAAGCGAAGAACGACCCGCTCGCCGATACCGAATTCGTTTATAAAGCGTCGATCGACTCCCTTTACGTCCCTCTGGAACCAGTTTCCGGCGAAAGCTACGTGGCGCCCGTCGCAATGAGCCTCAACCAGACCGCCCAGATTAAAATTTATCCGGCGCGCATCGCTTTCGAGCCGCTCGAAAAAAGGACCGTCAAATACGGCGAGGCCTACAGCCGCATCGAAGTGGTTGTCTACGACCAGTTCGGGCGTATTTTCGAAGGCATTAAAGACAGCATTACCCTTTCGATCGACCCCCTCGACAACACTACTATAACCCCCTCGATAACAGGCACCGCCACGGTAGCGCCTGTGAACGGCATAGCCGTGTTCACCAATATCTCGCTTGCCGCCTCCGAGACCTCGTCGTCCGGCAACACCCGCTTCGCAGCCTCCATAGGCGCCTCGGCGTCGGTGGCAAGCTCCGTCGTCACCCGAAGCGAAGACATACTTATATTCAACCAGTCGAATAAACCTGTAATAGCCGGCCTTGAATTCGAAAAACAGCCGCTTCCGCTCGCGGGCGCGGGCCGCGTCTGGGATTCCTTCAGAGTGGCCATCATCGACCAGTACGGCAATATCGTCGACACCAGCGAAACCGTCACGCTCTCGGCGACGGCCGGCTCACTTTCCGGCACGCTCGCCGTCAGGGCGCAAAACGGCATAGCGAGTTTCACCGGCGTCACCGCCGGCGCGGCCGCCTCTATCAACCTCAAAGCGTCCATAACCGGCTTCAACACATTCAGCGAAGGCGTCAGAATAATCGCCGGCGCCGTTTCAAAAACCCGCCTTTTCGTAACTAACTATTCGGGCATCTATTATTACGACCTTTATTACGGCGACGATTCCTCAGGACTCGTTGTCAGAGGCATGAACGCGGGCTCCCAGAAGATCGACGCCGTTAAGAAGGTAAAATCGTCGTTCGATAAAGAAAAACTTTACATCCTCACCGACAACAATAAATTCAGGGTTTTAAGCGATCTCGAATCCGGCACGCCCGGCGCGAGCGAATTCGACCTGGGCGCGTTCAACACCGAAAAACTTTCCGACTTCGCCCCGTCGGTCGACAATTTAAGCGTTTATCTTATCTCTTCAAAAGGCGTTTACAAGTGGCATATCGTCAACGAGCCGAACTTCGTCATCGCCAACACGAACAACACCGACTACACCAACACGGCCGGCGCTACCGAGATCAAAAACAACAAACTTTACCTCAACGGCAGCGTCGTCATCGCGCCTTTCGATTTCTCCGAATACCCGCCCAAAGCGTCAACTCCGATATTATTCAACGCGGGCCCCTCGCTCATAGCCCTCAGCGGCGACAAAAAATACGCCGCCGTCTCCGAGGTCCGCGGCAGCAACGTTTACCTGATCGACACCGCGACCGAAAAATTCGAGCGCGTCCCGCTCGGCCAGCCAGAACCCTCCGGCACGGCCTATCTCAAATTCTCCAATTACGGCAATGCTCTAAAACTCTATCTGGCTAAATATTCCGACGCGATGATCTACAGCTACAACCTCTCCAGCGGCGCCGGCTCGGTCATAGTGGCCGATTCGTCATCGACGATAAAGCCCGTCGCCATCGACACCGACAAAACCGGCCGTCTCCTGTTCACTCTTAACGGCAGCGGTTCGGCGTTCGTGCGCATCTTCGACACGAAAAACGACGTCTTCGTAGACGACATAATGTTGAACGACAGCATCGGCCAGAATATATCCTACATCAACACGGTCAACTCGATGGTAGTTTACTAAACCGCAACGCGTTTAATTTATTAAATAAAAGGGATAGGTGTGTTTTATGAAGATCAGATTTAAATTCCTGCCGGTTCTTTTCATATTGTTGTTAGTGGCGCTTTGTCAAGCGCCAGCCGTCTCGGCTCAGGATTTTTCCGCTAAAGCCACGGCCATAGAAGGCGACGTCACCTGCAAGGCCGACGGAGAAAGCGCCTGGAAGCCCGTAACGGTAGGCATGGAACTCAAAGAGGGCGTTTACATAATGACCGCATTCGAATCGAGCTGCGCGCTCGAATTCCAGGATAAATCAGTACTTAACGTGAAAGAACTCTCTAAAATTCAGATAAGCAAATTCGCGCTGCAGGCCAAGAGCGTCAACGCCAACGTGTCGCTTTTCAACGGCAAGGTCAAGGCGACCGTGCACCGCGACATCGACACCAAGACCGAATTCCAGGTAAAAACGCCTGTTTCGACGATATCGGTCCGCGGCACCGAAGAAGAAATTTATTATTCGCCGGGCTTCGGCGTCGAAGTGCAGAACATTTCGGGCATCGTCGAGGTCATGAACCACATCGGCCAGACCCAGACGCTCGCGAAGGGCGACAACACCGAAGTGCCGAAGGAGACCAAAGCCCCGAAGCCGGTCCAGCACATGGCTGAAAAGACGAAAAAAGATTTCGTAAAGAACTCGGCCGCCACCGAAGAGGAAGAGGAATTCAAAGCCAACGTGGCCGTGCCTTCATTCGACCAGATCTCGGACATGCTGCGCGATCTTTCCGAAATATCGCGCGAAAAAGAAGCTCATCCGACGACGAATATCGTCATAAGCTGGTAAGCGCATGGCAGCTGACGGCGAAAACAACGGCAGCGGCGGCGCGCCCGGCTCAAACGCGGGCGCGGGCGGCGGAGGCGGTCTGCAGATAGAGTATTCTATCTTAAACGGTTTCATCAACGACATATACACAATGAAAAAGATCGTGGCGCAGGGCTTCAACGAGAAGATGCTCAAAAGCTCGCACGCGCGCCGCGTCTATCAGGCCATTCAGACCATATGCGGCTCAGGGAGCGAAAATTCAATCGATTTCATAACCGTGCGCGACAAGCTCTGCGAGATGAAAATGTTCGACGAGCAGACCGCGCGCTTCTACGAAGCCGTGTCCAACGTTAAAGAGCCTCAACTGGGGCAGATAATGGCATATCTTAAAATACTGCGCAAGAACGGCATCAAAAACAGGCTCGGCGAGATATGCGACGGCATAAGGGAATTTCTCGAAGAATGCGACAGGCTCGACGAAGCGTCCTGCTTCGATTTCATCGCGGAGCTTTCAGAGGAACTGCGCGATGTCAACCGCTCGCAGGCTAATAAAGACATAAAACTCATCAAGGCGAGCATGATAAAGATCGCCGAAGACATAAACATGCGCGAAACGCTTGGCGAGCGCGACTGCCTCGGCTACAGCGTAAAACCTTTCATTTCGCTCAACGAATCGATATCGGGCCTCAGGCGCGGTTTTTTATACGGCATCGCCGGCGCGCCGCGCCGCGGCAAGACCAATTTCACGCTCGAGCTCGCCACGCTAGTGGCGACTAACCACAAGATCCCCGTACTTTTCTTCACCTGGGAACAAACCAGCGTCAATCTCACATACCGGCTGCTGGCGAAGGAAACGCGCATCAACCCCGACACGCTCCAGCGGCGGCGCATCAAGAGCATCCCTGAAAACGACGCCAAATTCGCGCACGGCTGGGTCAAGATGGAACGCTACATGAGCAACCTTTACATAATCGAGGGCAGTAAGGAAGACACCGTCGAGCGCATCAAGGCGCAGGCCTATAACGCTATGCAGGACCACAAAACAGACGAAGTCATGATAGTGTGCGACTACATCCAGAAAATGCCGCTCGGAAAATCGTACGACTCCGAAAAATTCCGCGTCGAGGAGATATCGACCGACCTGAAGCGCCTTTCGATAGAGCTCAACTGCCCGGTCATAGTCGTATCGTCGCTGAACAAGGAAGGCTGCATGATCGAAATGGAGCAAAACGACGCCGTCCGCCCCGAATTATACCACTGCAAGGGATCCGGCGACATCGAATACGATCTGGACTGCGCTATGATCCTCAGCAAAGACTGGGGCGACTCGCGCGAGCTTATGACGCAGATGGCCCACATAGCCGAGGCGCAGGGCAAAGATTACATTCACCTTCCGAAGATCGACATAGTCAATATCTATCTCGACAAGAACCGCGACGCGCCCGAAGGCAAGCTTCAGTGCCTGCAGTACTTCTTCTTCATCGAGGAGAACCGCTTCTTCGAGCTCGGCTACAAAGAGACCACCAGCGCCTACAGGTTCAATAAAATAGAAACCCTGCTCAAAACGCTTATGGAGCAGGGCTTCGTGAAATTCCGCGATTTTTGATTTATTATTTTTTGAAAAGCATTTTAGCCAGTTTGAATGCCGTTGAGGCGCCGTAAAAGCCTTCTTCATTGTTGAAAACGACCACCACGGCCTTTTTGCCGTCGAGGCTTATGAACGCGGCCGAGTTATAGCCCGGGATAACGCCCGTGTGGCCGATGAACTGCGACCATATCACCATCGCGCCGAAACCGTATTCCATAGTGCCGGAAGAATCGGGGTCGGGGACGCGCTTAAGCTGTTCGGCGTGCATGGCAGGCGATATCAGCGAGTGGCCGGCAAGGGCGTCGAGCCATTTTTTCATATCCGTGACAGTCGATATGATGCCGCCGGCGGCCCATCCCCAGGACGGGTCGACTACGATCTCGGAGGTCGCGCCGCCGTCGACGTTATAGCCTTTGAGGTGGCTGCCCGATATCGCGTAACCCGAGGGGCATTCGGTTTCGCTCATCAGAAGCGGCGATATGATCTTCGAAGTAATATAATCCTCCCATTTCATACCGGTGACGGTCTCGATAATAAGGCCCATCATGACGTAATTCGTGTTCGAGTAATGGTAACTCGAGCCGGGCGTGAAATCGAGCGGTTTGTTTTTTATGAATTCCATGAGTTCGCGCGGGGACCATTTGCGCAGCATGTCCGATCCGGCCGTGGCGGTGAACGCGGGATCGTTGGAATAATCGTAATAGCCGGAAGTGTGATTGGCAAGCTGCCTTATCGTGACCAGGCCCGTGTGCGGAAGATCGTCGATATATTTAGAAACTTTATCGTCAAGGCCTATTTTTTTCTGGTCGGCCAGGATAAGAAGCGCCATGGCAGTGAACATCTTGGTGTTGCTCGCGATCCTGAAACGATCCGTGACCGTCGCGGCGCGGCCGGAAGCGACGTCAGCCTTGCCTTTTGCGATCAATTGCGTTTCGTAGCCGTCCTCCCATATTCCGACGATCGCGCCGGGAATATCGCCCGCGCTCATCTGCGAGTCGATGGTGTCGTTAATAGCGGCCATGACGGCCGAGTCGTATTTTTTAAGCGGGCCGGAAATGGACGTGTCGTTTTCCAGACAGCCGGCCGAAAAAATTATGAAAAAAAACAAGGCCGCCAGAGCGGCGGTATGAAATCTGTTCCTATTTAGTGCGAAGTAAAACGACATACCACACCTCAATATTAAAATTTTATAATATTTAGTTTCGACGGTTTATCATAACACAAAACGATTCTTTTTTCAACTTCCTCGATTTCAATTCAATGACAGCGCGCGCCGCAGTATCATGCTTTCAATGAAGAACTCGACGGGCGCATGATCGTCGGTAAAAACAAGCGCAGACGGGGGCGGTTGCGGAACGCGCCATGTCTTTTTCACCTTCGCGAGCGATGACGCGGCGAGTTCCGCGGCGACGTCTGTATCGGCAAGCGCAGACGGCGATACGGGCGAGCGGGCCCCAACGACGATGTGATTATCGAACATAATGCTGTCGTTGGCGAGTGAAAAAATATATACGTGCTCGAACGCTGATTTAAACGTGGCGGTGAACGAATCGACGAGCGTCTTTTCGCCGACCGCCGTTCCGAGGTTTATCGCGAAGATGCCGCGCTCCGATAGAAGTTCCCTGCACGACTCATAAAATTCGCGGGTGGTCAGATGAAATGGAATATACGGTTGGCGGAAGGCGTCTGCGATGATCAGATCGTAAGGACCGCGGCGGCCTTCACGCACGAAGGCCCTGGCGTCGGCAGTGTAGACCTTGAGACTTTTTATCCCGTCCAGGCCGAAATGCAGGCGGCCAGCCTCGACCACGGCAGGATCTATTTCCACGCCGTCGATCGAAAGAGAACGGCTGTCGCCGTAAAAATGGTCCAGCTGCCAGGCCATCGTCCCGCCGGCCAGTCCGAGTATCAGCACCCTGAGCGGCTCCCCTTTTTTCGACGAGAGCGCGGCCAGAACGCTCATACAGTCCCAGTATCCGCCGGTAAGATAGCCGCGCCGCGGCTTCGCCGAATGCTCGCATACGCCCTCATTCAATAACAGCAGAGTGTATCCGCCGCGACTTACGACCTGCACGTACTGATATTGCGAGTCTTTTTCATAGAGCGTACCGGGATCGTATTTCACGGGGCCGGCGCACGCTGAATGCAGCGCCGCGAAAATGGCCGACGCCGCGACCAGGGCCGCGACGGTGACGGTTCGTCTTTCGAAGGCGCGGACGGCGCCGACCGCCACCAGCATCGCCGCCACGAACAATATTGAATCGCGCGTGCCGAGCAGCGGCAGCAGCGCGAACGATGTCGCGAAAGTGCCGACGATGCTTCCGAACGCGGCGAGCGCAGAAAGTTCGCCGGCGACGCGCCCGAGCCCACCGCGTTGCTCGCCCGCGGCGAGTTTGAGGGCCCACGGGCTTATCATCGCAAGCATGAAAACCGGCGGAGCGAAAAAGAGCGAAACTGAAACCAGAGATAGTATGAACGGGCCGGCCGCCTCGCGCGCCAGCGCGATCGACGCATACGCAAGAAAAGGCTTCGACGCGAAAGGGACCGCGGCAAGCGCCACGCCCGACAGCGCAAGCGCCCTGGCATAGATCCGCTCCGACGGCCACCTGTCGGCGAGGCGGCCGCCAACGTATGCGCCGGCAGTCATGGCGGCGAGTATCACTCCGATGATATTGGTCCACACGGTCTGCGACGCGCCGAAGAACGGCGCCAGAAGTCGCGGAGCGGCCATTTCAGCGCTCATCACGGCGGCGCCGGCGAGAAATACCGATATGCGAAGATAAGTCATAGATCACCATTTTTCATAACATTGAATGATGTTATTTTATCACATTAAAGGCAATTTTACAATTTTTGAAAAAGCGTTTATGAGCAACTAAAAAACTAATGAAACTGTACAATAAAATAATGCGGTTAAAAACAAGTGATTAAACGAAAAATTTAACTTATTGATTTTATCTCGGAAATATGATAAGATAAAAATCTGAAAAAGAGTTCTAATGAAAACCAATTGGCGATAAAAGAGTGGCCGGGCCATGTAAATTACGATTTGAAAACGGCCGAAAGGTTTATAAAATGGTTAAAATCAAAGCTGAAATAAAAAATAAAATCTTAAAATTCTACGATCTTATAAAAAAAGAGTTTCCCGTAGAAAAAATTTTTATTTTCGGTTCTTACGCGCGCGGCGCCGAAAAAGAATTCAGCGATATAGATGTCGGCGTAGTATTAAATCTGGCCGCTAAAAACGAAATTAAAATTTCAGCAAAATTGTGGAGTTTGGCCAGAAAAATCGACACCTCGATCGAACCGTTCTGCATTTTTAAAAATGACTTCGATAATCATCCGAAAGCAAGCGTACTCGAAGATATAATTAACAGCGGAATAGACCTGACCCCAGCTTTAAAATAAACCTCGCGGACAAATCCGGCGTTATAACGCCGGCCGTGAAGTAAAATAAAAAATAGCCATCACGCCACTTTTATGTTATTACTCATCAATTCTCTTACGAAAGGATTATTTTCGTTAAAATCCTTCGCCAAAAAGGGATGCGGTTCGATCCTGTTATCGACTTTTCTTCTAATTCTCATCAATTTAAGCGTATCGTCAACAATATCGCCGTTAAATTCATCGGATATCACGGCGACGTCGATGTCGCTGTCTTCATTGAAACCGCCTCTGACAAACGATCCAAATAAATAAACGCCTTTGACGTCCATAGTTTCTTTAAGCAATTCGGCATATTTTTCGACTATTTTCAGCGCCGCCTTCAAATCAGTTCTGTCAGCCATATACTTTCTCCGGAATTTACCATTTAACACATTTGATAAGATAGCGATTTAATATATGCTCATCGCGAAACAATCTTACGACATTCGTCCATGGCGATAAGCATTTCTTTGGCATCTTTTTCGCTAATGGAACCCGCGAAATCCTGAACATTTTTTTGTTTTGTTTTTTTAGATTCATCCATAGGCAGAATAATTATTTCAACTTTTTTATTTTTAAATTGTTCTAATTTTTTTATATCTATAAAAATTCCATCACTGCCAACAACATCGTTAATCCTGATCGCTTCCATTATATCCCTCCCCGAATCATAAAGTAAAATATATAATATTTAATTATACACAATAAGCAATCAGCTGTCAAATTTATTTATAGCTTATCAAAAAGAAGAAAATTATAAACTCGATAAAAAACGGAAGGCGTTTTCAGCCTTCCGTTTTTTGCTCCGCGGGACGGGTTTTCACCCGCCGCGCGAATTATTTAATTGTTGATGTTACTGTTTATCTGCTGCCGGTGAGCTTGGGAGCTGCTGTTACCGTATAGGTAACAGATGCAAGCGTTGAAACCATCGTGCCGTCAACTACGACTGCCTTAACGGTAGGATTGCTTCCCATTCCAACGGTCAAAGCAAACGGACCGCTATAAGTCTGGGCGGTACCAGAAGTAAACGGATCGGTCTCGTCCGTAGTGTATTTTATTATTCCGTTAGGATGCATGGTGTCTGCAGCATCTTTTGTTATGTATATCATATCGGTCAACGTAACATTAGGGCCGGCAGGGCTGATAAAAGGCATCATAGGAGGATTCACAGTCTGCATCAGAACTATAAAATATGGAGGGGTTCCAGATTGCGAAATAAACGTTCCACCTTTGTATGACACTTTAAAACTTACCTGTTGTTCTACATTAGCAGGCTGAACCATAGGCACATTCAAATCACATGCACCAGGATTCGTTGCACCGAGCCAATAAACCGAAGTAGGTGTTATCGACGTAGGTTGCTCGACGTTATTGATTACAAGTTTCACTTGGAAATCACCCATTGCAGGCGAAGCTGTTAATGCAGAAGTAAACTGGATTGCAATACCGCCATTCCAACCATTGACCGATTGAATCGTAGCCGTTGTACCACCCTGAGGAGTATAAACTGCAGAAGCAAGGGCTGAGGATATGCCATTTAATAAAGCTACAGCTTTCAAAGTCGCGCCGGCGACAGGTATGTTGGCGTTCGCGGGCGATGCTACTGGGGTCATGGTCGAATTCATCGGATCGGATCCGTCCAGCGTGTATTTGATCATCGCGCCGTTGTGGAGGTAATAGTGACGTTCATCGGAAGCGCATAGCTACCGCCGATAGGATTGAACGTGGGCATAGCCGGAGCGGTAGTCGTTCCCACAGGAACCTCGAATGAACCAAATTGTGAAGTGCCATTATAGGTTACTTCAACGTTGAACGTTTGAGCAACGGTACCCGGCTGTTTGGGACTGAACATAAGCTTATACTGTGAAGTTGTAAAAGGGATCATGTTCATTATTGTTTCGGAAATGCCGTTGATCTTCAGAGTAAAATCGGTGTTTGTAGGCGGATTTGTCGGTGAAGTCGAAAGATTAGCCATTACTTCGCCGTTCATTGCGGAAATGCTGGTTAAAGTTGCCGTCGTCATACCGCCACTGAGCGTGAATGCCGCTGAAGTGGTTTCCGGGCCGGGGTAAGACAGCGCGGGATCGTGAAGATTGGTTTCGGTATCGGCTACCTTAATGCTGACCTTCGCAGTGAACGAAGTAGCGGTAAGCCAGGAACCGTCATTCGGAACATCCAGATAATTCATTCCCATCGGGATCATTGAATTAGAAAATGTACCGCCTGACGTGTTGGTCAGTTCGCAAATCGAAACATAATACGGTTTCGGAAGTCCGCTGGGAACCGTCCATGTGACTCTTCTTGTGACCGAATCGTAGATTATATTGCTTACC